>Ga0007796_10000078_pt1 | contig 23170 bp, 23 predicted proteins | sample CryBogmetaGMA0M_FD_60373 | JGI IMG/M metagenome (GOLD analysis project Ga0007796, IMG submission 60373) | Freshwater microbial communities from Crystal Bog, Wisconsin, USA - MA0M | ecosystem: Environmental > Aquatic > Freshwater > Lake | place: Crystal Bog, Wisconsin, USA | collected 2009-07-06 | reverse complement strand
CGGTCGCGCCTGCCGTCGCAGGCGCGTGCCAGGGCTGGGCGTGCGCCTGTGGTTCGGCAGTCGCATGGACTCGCTCCCCCCGCGTCGGCGCGTCGGCATGACGCTCGTCGAGTTGCTCGTCGTCGTGGCGGTGCTCGCCGCGCTCGTCGCGCTCCTGCTCCCCGCCGTCCAGTCGGCCCGCGAGGCCGCGCGGCGAACCACATGCCTCAACAACCTGCGGCACGTGGGCTGCGCCCTCCACGGTCATCTCGTCGCGAAGCGGCGATTTCCCGCGGGGTGCACGGAGTGGAAGGCAGGGCAGGGGGGCACGGCCCGGTGCCTGGCGTGGAACGCGTTCATCCTGCCGTGGCTCGAGGAGCAGGGGGTCGCCGCGGCGATCGACTTCACGAAGCCCTACGACCATCCTGCGAACGCCGCCGCCGCCGCCGCGTCCATCGCGGTGTTCCGCTGCCCCGCTGCCGACCGGGCCGACGTGCTCGTGGGCGGGATGGGCCGCAGCGACTATGGCGGCGTCAACGGCGAGCGCATCGTCTCGCCCAACAACCCCGAGAAGGGCGCGATGATCACCGACCGGGGCATCGCCCCGCGGGAGATCGCCGACGGCCTCGCGAAGACGATCCTCGTGGGCGAGTGCGCGGCCGGGGCGTGGTCGGATGGCCAGTGGATCAACGGCCGCAACCTCTTCGACCAGGCCTATGCGGTGAACTGGCCCACATTCGAGGACGAGCTCCGCAGCCGCCATCCGGGCGGGGCCCACGCGCTCTTCGGCGACGGCGGCGTGAGGCTCCTGTCGGAATCGACCGATCCCCGCGTCGTCGCCGCCGCCTGCACCCGCTCCGGCCGCGAGACGCTGCCCGGCGCCGGAGACGCACCATGATCCGCTCCCCCGTCCGTTCGTTCCCCGAGACCCTCGCCATGGGCACGAAGATGCCGCTCTTCCCGGGCGTGCCGTTGGTCGTGCGGCTCGTCTGCGCCGTGGTGGTGATCGGGGCCGCCACCGTCCGCGCCGACGTCGTCACGTTCGAGGATCTCTCCGTGCCGCCGTCCGGATACTTCAACGGCGATCCCGGGGGGCTCTCGCCCGGTCAGTCGGTGAACGTTCCGTGGACGTCGGGCGGCGCGTCGTTCGCGAACACGTTCGGCGTCGACGCCGACTTCGCGTTTCCCTACTGGATCGGCTTCGCCTACTCCGACGTCGTGAACACGACCGACCCCGACTTCGGGAACCAATACGCCTCCTATCCAGGCGGCGGTTTCGGCTCGACGACCTACGGCGTCGCCTACGCCGACGGCGCCGCCGTCACGCTGCCCGTCCCCGCCACCGTTGCGGGCTTCATGATCGCCAACACGACGTACTCGGCCCTCACCATGCTCGACGGCGATCCCTATGGCTTCTCGCTGCCGCTCGGTCCGGGAGGCTGGTTTCGGGTGACGGCCTCCGGCAGCCTCGGCGGCGCGGCGACGGGCACCGCCGAGTACTACCTCGCCGACCTGCGGGGCGGATCCACCCCCGGGGTGCTGGCGACGTGGGACTGGTTCGATCTCTCGCCGCTCGGCACGGTCGACACGATCAGCTTCACGTTCGCCGGATCCGACGCGGGCGTCTTCGGACTGAACACGCCCGCTTACTTCGCGATGGACGACCTCACGTTCGCCCCGGTCCCCGAGCCGTCGACCGGCGCGATCGTGGCGTCGCTCGTGTTCGCCGCAGCGGCGGTGCGGCGCCGGAGCGGCGGCCGTGCCGCCTGACCACGATCACCCCGGCGGACCGCAGGCCGCGGCGATCGCGCACAATCGCCGCGCCTGGGACCGGCTCGCGGACACCGGCGTCCCGCTCGCGAGGCCGGCGGTCGATCGCGCGTTCGACGATCCGCGGACCTGGATCGGCGGTGGCGGTCCGGCCGATCGGCCGTGGATCCCCGCGCGGCTCCACGGCCTCGAGGTGCTCTGCCTCGCCGCGGGAGGTGGCAAGCACGCCCCGCTGTATGCGGCGGCCGGCGGCCGCGTGACGGTCGTCGACGTGTCGCCGGCGATGCTCGCCCTCGACCGCGCCGTCGCCCGCGAGCGGAGGATCGACATCGAGATCGTCGAGGGCTCCATGGATGATCTCGACGTGTTGGGGACGGCCCGGTTCGATCTCGTCGTCCATCCCGTGAGCACGTGCTACGTGCCCGACGTCGCCGCCGTCTTCCGCGCGGTGGCCCGCGTGACGCGTCCGGGTGGCCTCTATGTCAGCCAGCACAAGGCGGCCGCCAGCCTGCAGGCGACGACGGAACCCGGTCCCGGCGGACGGTACGAACTGGCGCACCCGACGAACCCCGGCGACGGCCTGCGGGAGCCGCTGCCCGCGGCGCCGCCGTCGCGGCTGCGGGAGACGGGCACCCTCGAGTTCGTGCATTCGCTCACGGCGCTGCTCGGCGGCATCTGCCGCGCGGGCTTCTCGATCGAGGACGTCGTCGAGCCCGACCACGCCCGGCCCGACGCGGCGCTCGGCTCGTTCGCCCACCGGGCCCGCTTCCTCCCGCCGTACCTCCGCGTGCTCGCCCGGCGGTCCGCGCCGGGCCGGTCCGTGCCGCCGCTCGTGCTGGTAGAGTAGGGGGCCCGCCGCCGATGGTGGGCCACCGGCTTTCGGCTTTCGCGAGGTGTCGCCGATGATCTGCCTGACCATTCTCCTCACGGTCAAGGACGGGGCCGATGTGCCGCGGGTCCGCGACCTCCTGACCGCGGCGATGCGCACGAGCCGCGCCGAGCCGGGCTGCCTGCGGTTCGACGTCTACCACTCGACGGCCGAGCCGCGGCGGTTCACGCTGGTCGAGCACTGGGCCGACCAGGCGGCGATCGACGCCCACCGTCTCGCCGAGGCCTACACCACCATCTACAAGCCGCAGGTGATGCCGCTGGTCGACCGCGAGGGGCATCCGGCGACGCTGCTGGACTAGCGCCGCATGATCGTCCTCATCGACAACTACGATTCCTTCACCTGGAACCTCGTGCAGCGGTTCGGCGAGATCGCGCCCGAGGTGCCCGTCGAGGTGCACCGCAACGACGCGATCACCGGTGACGAGGTCGCCGCGAAGGCGCCGAGCCACCTCGTGATCTCGCCGGGCCCCTGCACGCCCCACGAGGCGGGCATCTCCTGCGACGTCGTGCGGCGCTTCGCCGGACGGATGCCGATCCTCGGCGTGTGTCTCGGCCACCAGTCGATCGGGCAGGTGTTCGGCGGCACGATCGTGCGCGCGAGGCGGTTGATGCACGGCAAGGTCGACCGCATCGAGCACTCGGGCAAGGGCCTCTTCGCCGGCCTCGCCTCCCCGCTCGAGGCGACGCGGTACCACAGCCTCGTGATCGACCCGCCCACGCTGCCGAAGGAGTTCGAGGTCGATGCGTGGTCGACGGCCCCCGACGGGTCGCGGGAGATCATGGCGATCCGGCACCGCACGCTGCCCGTCTACGGCGTGCAGTTCCATCCCGAGAGCTTCCTGACGCCGGCGGGCTACGACCTCCTGCGGGCGTTCCTCCGCACCGGCTCCCAGGCCGCATGATCGAACTGACCGAGGCGATCGAACTCGTGGAGCGGACGGCGGTGCCGCTGCCGCCGCGGCGCCAGCGGATCGCGGACGCACTCGGGCTCGCGCTGGCGGCGCCGGTCGTCGCGGACGTCGATTCGCCCCCGTGGGACCGGGCGATGATGGACGGCTTCGCCGTGCGCTCGGCCGAGGTCGCCGCGGCGTCGGGGACCGTCGAGCTCGACGTGGTCGTCGATCTCGCGGCGGGTGACGTGACGGCGCTCGTGATCCCGCCGGGCGGGTGCGGCCGCATCATGACCGGGGCGCCGATCCCTTCCGGCGCCGATGCCGTCGTGCCGATCGAGTCGGCCATCGACGGCACGGCGGGGGCCCACGCCGGCGGCCGCGTGCGCCTGCGGGAGCCGCGGTTCCGCCCGGGGCAGCACGTGGGCCGCCGCGGCGCGGCGTTTCGCGCCGGGAGCGTGGTGCTGCCGGTCGGGGCGCGGCTCACGCCGGCCGCCGTCGGCCTGGCGGCGGAGGCGGGGGCGACGCACGTGCTGGCGGCGGCGCGTCCGCGCGTGTCGATCGTCTCGACCGGCAGCGAACTCGTGCCGCCCGACGCCGTGCCCGCGCATGGACAGACCCGCAACTCGAACGGGCCGATGCTCGCGGCGGCGGTCGCGGCGCTCGCCGCGGAGGCGATTCCCCTGGGGATCGCCGCGGACCGCCCGGAGGCGATCCGGGCGGCGGTCGCGCAGGGCCTCGCGGCCGACATCCTCGTGTTCTCGGGAGGTGTGTCCGCCGGCGACCTCGACCTCGTGCCCGCGATCTTCGCGGACTGCGGGGTCGAGCGGGTGTTCCACAAGGTGCGGCTGAAACCCGGCAAGCCCGTCTGGTTCGGCGCGGTCTCACGCGGGGCCGGTCAGCCGCGCACGCTCGTCTTCGGCCTTCCAGGCAATCCCGCGAGCAGCCTCGTGTGCTTCGAGCTGTTCGTGCGGCCGGCGCTCGCGATCCTCGCGGGCCGGCCCCGGCACGAGTGGCACCTGCCGCGGGAGCATGGCGTGCTCACCGCGGCGGCGCGGTCCGCCCCCGACCGTCCCGTCTATCTGCCCTGCCGCCTCGCACGCCGACCGGGTGCGATCGGCGTCGAGCCGCTGCCGTGGACCGGGTCGTCGGATCTCGTGGGCCTGGCGGCGGCCGACGGCCTCCTCGTCCTGCCCGCGGGGGGCGCCGGCGAGGTCGGCACGCCGGTCGAGGTGCGGGCGTTCGCGTGGGCCCGCGCGGAGGCGACGACGTGAGCGTGGCCGGCACCGTCGTCGCGTCGTTTCCGAAGTCGGGAAACACGTGGGTGCGCTTCATCATCGCGAACCTCTTCAACGAGGTTCGGCCCGAGGTGGACGCCGTCGACTTCCACACCATTCACGCGATCGTGCCGGAGCTCGGACGGCCGGACGAACGACGGCTGTTTCTCGACATGCCGGCGGTCTGGAAGACGCACGACCCGTGGCGCCGCGGGTTCGACCGCGTCGTCCTCGTCGTGCGGAATCCGTGGGACACGCTCTATTCCTACTGCTGCTACATGAACGGCGAGTGGGGGCGGTCCACCACGCTCGAGAGCGTGGTCACCAGCGGACGGCACGGCGCGGCCGCCATGGTCCGGCACGCCGCGACGTACCTCGCGCACTGCCCCGACCTGCTCGTCCTCGCCTACGAGTCGCTGCATGCCGGTCCGCGCGACGACGCCGCCAGGCTCGCCTCATTCCTCGGCCTCGCGCCGACCGAGGCGCAGCTCCTCGCGGCGATCGACGCCTCGTCGTTCCACGCCTTGCTCCGCAGCGAGATCGAGAAGGGCCGCAAGTACGGCGGCGGCAACTTCCGCTTCATGCGGCAGGGGGCCGTCGGCGAGGGCTTCGCCGCGATCTCGTCGAGCCCCGAGCTCGATCGGCACGTCCGCCGCGAGCTCGCGAAGTGCCCGCAGCTCGAGTCGCTCTACGGCGACTTCCGACCGTGAGGCCCCCCCGGGCGGTCGTGGCGCTCAGCCCGGCAGGCTGCGGTGGAAGTGAACGTGCCGCCAGCCGGCCGCCGTGCGCACCCAGACCCGCGTCTCCTCGCAGCTCGAGACGACGGGGGAACCGGCCGCGTCGAGCTTCTGCACGAGCCGCACGTAGGCGACGACCGCCACGTCGTCGCCGAGGAGCTTCACCACCGGCGCGGCGAGCGTGGTGGTGACGTGCGAGGCGGGCTTCGAACGGCCATTCGCGAGATCGAAATAGAACTTGTGGAAGGGGAGCCCCTCGACGAGCTGGCCCCTCGCCTCCGGCTCGAAGCAGGTGATGTCGTCGGCGACGAGCTCGCGGTAGGTCTGCCAGTCGCCTGCGGCGACCGCGTCGAGCAGGCGGCGGGTGAGGGCGAGGATCTCGTCGGCGGCTGCGGTCATGGGATGACTCCGGGGAAAGAGGGCTGCGTCAGGAGGCGGCCGGCGGCCGCGCCACGAGGCCGAGCCCCACGAGCTTCTCGAGGCATTCATCGCGTTCGCGGCTGCGGGCGAGGTCCCGCCACGACGGATCCTGCGCGGCGAGGAACGCCTCGTGCGTCGCCGGGAATCCGGGACCGCCGGACTGGGCGACGAGCCGCCCGATCACCGCGCGGTCGAGCCGCGTGAGCCGCAACGCCTCCACCCGGTAGTCGAGGAACGCCTCCCAGACCAGCGGGAACAGCGGCGCCACGATCTGCTGCCCGATCGTCTCGGCGTAGCGCCGGATCTCGAGCTGGGCATGGACGTCCATGCGGAGGGCGAGGAAGTGGAGGAGGTTGTGGAGGTCGATCTTCCAGTAGGCCTCGGTGTAGGTGGAGAGGGGCAGGTCCTTGCGGGCCTGCTCGCGGGCGATGCCCGCCGCCAGCCGCTCCTCGTAGACCTGGCGGGCGAGGCTCTGCAGATCGTGCTCCGCCTGCGTGAGCCGGGTGCCCGCCTCCCGGGGTGCGAGGCCCGCCGAGCCCTGGCGGTTGGTCGCCGCCTGCATCCGCCATTCGTCGTCGGTGGTGGCCTGCATCGATTCGATGGCGAGCGAGTAGCGGGTGGAGTATTCGTTGACACTCGCCGTGCGGTGGCGGATCCACTGCCGCCAGCAGTCCATCGGCACGCGGACGACGAACTTCAGCTCCGCCATCTCGAATGGCGTCGTGTGGGCGTGCCGCATGAGATACCGGATCAGCTGCCGGTCGTCGCTCACCTTCCGCGTGCCCTCGCCATAGCTGACGCGGGCGGCCTGCACGACGGAGCCGTCGTCGCCCATGCAGTCGACGAGCGCCACGAAGCCGTCGTCGAGGACCGGGAACTTCCGCCAGCGCAGCGACTCCAGGGCCGCGGCCCGGTCGGTGGTGGTCGGGGCGTCGGGGGAGGTCATGGCGCGGGGCTCCGGGACGGGAAGCCCCACAGGATGCGGCGCCGACCGCGGCCGGTCAATCCTTGGCCAGAAGCTCCTGCACGAGCGTGGCGAGCTTGCGGGCGTCGTCCGCCTTGTGCACCTGGTCGATCCGCGACTTCGGAACGCCGAGCTTGGCGAGCGACGTCACGATGCTCTGCCAGAGCTTTTCGCGTTTCTTCCCCTCCGCGAGGTACAGGTCGGTCACCTGTTCGCCGAGCCGCTGGAGGAGGGCCGTGTCGAGGTTCGCGTAGTAGTTCCTGACGATCGACTGCTGGTGCCGGGTGAGTTCCGCCATGGCCCGAATCCCCTTCGCTTGGACGTTGCCCTCACGCCGGCTACAGTATCGGCGAAATCCCTCCGCGGCATCGAGAGTTTCCCATGCCCACCATCACGTTCGCGAACGAAAAGAAGGAAATCCAGGTGCCTTCCGGAGCGAATCTCCGGAAGGAAGCGATCCGGGCCGGCGTGCAGCTCTACCCGGGCGTGCACGCGGTCCTGAACTGCCACGGGCTCGGGCAGTGCGGCAGTTGCCGGGTGCTGGTCGCGAAGGGGATGGAGAACTGCAGCCGCAAGGGGCTCCTCGAGTCGGGCCGGCTGGCGGTGTCGCTGGCGTACATCGGCAACGAGTCGCAGATGCGGCTGGCCTGCTGCACGAAGGTCAACGGCGACATCACCGTCACCACGCAGCCACCGATGAACTGGTTTGGCGAGAACTTTTTCAGTTGACCGGGCTGGGCCATCCTGGCCCACCCGGTCAAAGGGCCGGCGGTGGTGAAGCCGAGGTTCACCGCGCCGTCCGCCGCTCGCACCTCTGGGCGAGCGGATCCGGTGGCGGGGAAGACCATCGGTCCGGTGATTCTTCTCGGTGGCGAGGATTGATGAAGGAAGTGATCGCCGTCGTGAAGCCGTTTCTCGCCGAACGGGTGCTCGAGGCGCTGAAGCTCGCGCCGCTCGAAGCCTGCACCGTGCGCGAGGTGAAGGGCTACGGGCGGCAGAAGAGCTACCTCGACGCCTACGGCGACAGCGAATACTCGCTCGCCTTTCTGCCCAAGGTCGAGATCCAGTTGTGGGTCGACGACTCCCGGGTCGACGAGGTGGTCGAACGGATCACCGCCGCGGCCCGGACCGGCCGCATGGGCGACGGCAAGATCTTCGTGCTGCCGGCCACGGCCGCCGCCGTCGTCTGACGGCTCCCGGATCAGGCCGGATTCGGGCCCAGTGACCGGATTTCGTGATTCGCGGATCCCAGGTGGAGGCGGCGCGGCCCACCGGGCTACACTTCGGCCCTCCCGCGATCGCGAACGCCGTGGTCGACGGGGCTGCGCCCCGCACTCCTTCGGACACCGGACTGCATCATGCCCTTCCGCCCCCGCGTCCTTGAAGCCACCCTCGCCGTGGCCCTCGTCCTCGCCGGCTCGCTCGTGGCCCGCGCCGTCGATCTTGCCGGACTCGCGAATGAGCCGCTCGGCCCCGGCGAGGCGTTCCGTCCCGCGTCGGCCGGCCGGGTCGAGGCCGCCGCGGCGAAACTCCGGGCGGCGCTCGGCCCGCTCGACCGTCTCCTGGCGCGCAGCCCGAGCGGTGCCAAGTGGAAAACGTACCTCGACTGGCCCGAGCTCCAGCGGCAGGCCGCATCCGGGTCCAACGTCGACGCCGCCACGCTCCGCCGGCTGTTCACACGGCTCGATTCGGGTGAGAACGGCCTCGAGATGCCGCAGTTCGCCGCAGTCCGTCGCGCCGTGGGCGGTTACCTCGACGCCGTCGATGCCGCCTCCAATCCCCAGGCCGCGGAGGTCTACCTCCAGCGGCTCGACAGGCTGGCGGCCGCCGTCGCCACGGCCGCCGCGACAGGCACTCCGGAGCCGCTCGAGCCGGTGGGGCCGCTGCTCGCCCGGCTCGAGGACACGGGGCAGGCGTCCGGAGCGGTGGCCCGCATCCGCAGCGCGCTGGGACGGCCCAACCTCTACCTCGAGGTCGACGAGAGCCTCCTGGCCCGGGGGGTGAACCGGCCGGTGCACGAGGCGTCGCCGATCAACGACGTCGTGCTCGGCACTCGGGTCCGCGGCAGCGGCGTCACCGATGGCCGGGTGCGGCTCGACTTCGTGCCATCCGACTCGAGAGCCGTCGTCGACATCGCCCTCGACGCCACGAACCTCTCGGACACGAAGGGCTCGCAGGGCCCGGTCACGGTCCGCACCCTCGGCACCACGCAGGTCGACGCCCGCAAACGGATGCTGATCGACGGCGAGCGGATCGTGGCCCTTCCGGTCGAGGCGCACGCCTCGACCGACACCCGAACCGCCGGCATCGGCGTGAACAAGCGGATCGGTCAGCGGCTCATTCGCAAGATCGCCAGCCGCAAGGTTGCGGAGATGCGGCCCCAGGTCGAGGCGATCGCCGAGGGCAAGGCCCGCGCGCGTGTGCGGGAACGGTTCGAGGAGCAGACGGCCGATGCCATCACGCGGGCGTCGAGCGACTACGAGACGAGGTTCCGCCGGCCGTTGATCGAACGGGGCTGGTATCCCGAGCTCCTCCACCTCCACACGACGCAGTCGCGGCTGTGCGCGACGGCCCGCAAGGCTCTGCCCGACCAGGTGGCGGCGTTCACGCCGCCACCGCCCGTCGATCCCGATGCCGTCCTGTCGGCGCGGGTCCATGAGTCGATGGTCAACAACACGGCCGAGATCACGCTCGGGGGCCGGACGATCACGCAGCAGTTCGTCGAGGAGCAGCTCAAGAAGAACAACGTGAAGCTGCCGCCGGCGCTCGAGAACGACAGGGACCAGCCGCCGTGGTCGATCACATTCGCCAAGCGGCGGCCCGTGGCGCTCGATGCCGACGACCGCCGCGTGAAGGTCACCGTCCGCGGCAGCCGCTACACGTCCGGCGACCGGGAGTTTCCCGCGATGGACGTCTGGGCGGCCTACCGGATCGAGCCGGGCCATCCGGGCATCCGTCTGGTTCGCGACGGCGATGTGCAGATCTACCCGCCCGGCTTCGTGCCCGGCGGCCCCGACAAGCTCTCGATCTCGGAGACGTCGCTCCGCCGCATCCTCCAGAAGCGGTTCAACAAGGTGTTCAAGGAGGTCATCGACGTGGAGCCGCTGAAGCTGCCTGGCGAGCTCGCCGCCGCGGGGCCGCTGCCGATGGAGCAACTCGACGCCCGGAAGGACGGCTGGGTGGCTGTCGGCTGGCGCAAGCCCTATCCGATGGTGTACGAGTCGAACCCCGGGGAGATCATCGTGTCACGGGAGCCGACGCTCGCGGCAGCCGCCGGCACGGCGGTGATCGAGGCGGCGTTCGGGGCTCGGTAGCGGTTCGATATGACGCCGCGCTACCGAGGCTGCGGAACCACCGGCTCGAACGGCCGCACCCAGATCGAGCGGAACTCGACCGGGTTGCCGTGGTCCTGCACCGCCAACGGCAGCGCGTCGGGGTGCGTCTCGTAGCCCGGCGGGTCGGTCCACTTCGTGCTGCCGAGGATCTCGGTGTCGGAGTGGATGGCGACACCGTTGTGGATCACGCTCACCCGCCCCGGCCGCTCGACCGCGCCGTCCGCCGCGAACCGGGGCCGCGTGAACAGGATGTCGTACGTCTGCCACTCGCCCGGCTTGCGGCAGGCGTTCACGGCGGGCGGCCGCTGCTTGTAGAGGGCGCCGCACTGCCCGTCAGGATAGGTGAGCGGGCCGTCGGTCCCGTCCTCGAATGAGTCGAGCACCTGGATCTCGTACGTTCCCATGAGGAAGACGCCGGAGTTGCCGCGGCCCTGGCCCGAGCCGCTGGCGGGGAACGGCATGCGGAACTCCACGTGGACCTGGCAGTCGCCGAATGCCTCCTTCGTGAGGATGGTGCCCTTGCCGACGGTCACGACCCCGTCGGCGACGGGCCACTGCTCGCCGTTCTCCCAGGCCGACATGTCCTTGCCGTCGAAGAGCACGACCGCGTCGGCCGGGATGGGCGCGGCCGCCGCCGGCGCCGGGCCGGGATCGACGACCTTCGGCCGCGGCCACTCGATCCGCATCAGCCACTCGCCGCTCGGGTGCTTCGCACCCCGCAGTTGGAGACGCCGGCTCCGGATCGATGCAGTGAGCCGGCCCGCCTCCGCCTCCGCCTCCGCGATGGGCAGGCCGCGGGGCGTGCCGGGACGCAGGTGACCCGCGGCCTCCCGGTAGGCGTCGCGGAGGAGGAGCATCCGCTTCGTCACGTCGGGCAGGAACGCAGCCAGCCGCGTCGGCAGATCGGCCGCCCGTGCGGCCTCCTCGTCACCCAGACCGGCGATGACGGCGCGGCAGATCGCCCAGTGGCCCTCGTCGTCGGGATGGACGGTGTCGGGGCTGAACACGAACGCGGGATTCTCCTTCCGCTTCTCCTCGAGGAGGGCCTTCATCGGCCCATGGACGTCGATCACCGCCCAGCCGTCGGCCCGCTTCGAGAGCAGCCATTCGGAATAACGCGCGAGAACCGCGTCGTAGTCGACGGCGCCGGCCGGCCCGGGCGTGTCCGGACGGGCGTCGTAGATCGGCGGCGTGAGGTGGATGATCCTCGCCCCGGCCTTCTCGACGGCGGCGTGGAGCCGCTCGATGCCGGCCTTGAACTTCGCGAAGCGATCTTCGTCGAAGGCCTGGTAGATGCCGCAGTTCATGCCGTAGCAGGCGATCACGACGTCGGGCCGCACGACGCGGAGCACACGGTCGAGCCGCTCGGCGAGGTCGGGCCGCGGGAACGTCCCGCCCGCGTGGCCGTCCTCCGAAAGCCCCGACACCGTCTCGCTCGAGAGCCCGACGTCGATCACCTCGGCCGTAAGCCCCTCGAACTCCATCCAGGCCGCGAGTTCGGCCACCCAGCGGCCGTCCTGCGTGATCGAGTCGCCCAGCACGGCGATCCGCCGGGCAGACCGGACCGTCTCGCCGGGCGGCGGGTCGACGGCACGGGCCGACGCGGGCCAGCAGGCGAGCAGGCAGAGGCAGGGGGCCAGGAAACGGCTCGTCAGGGTCGGGGCTGACACGTCGTGAACCTCACTTGGTTGGCGCGGCACCGGCACGGATGGCGAACAGATGGCTCTTGTTGGCGATGTACAGCGTGTCGCCGACGGCGATCGGCGTCGAGTAGACGCTGTTGCCCATGTTCATCTCGCCGAGGAGGTTCTTCTCGCGGCCGAGCGTGAAGATGGAGATGTCGCCGTCCTCGTCGCCGATGTAGACCTTTCCGTCGGCGATCAAGGGCGAACCCCAGCTGGCGGCCAGCATGTCGTGCGTCCACAGCGGCTTGCCCGTCTTCACGTCGAGGCAGTGGAAGAGGCCGCTGAAGTCGGCCACGAACAGGAGGCCGTCCTTGATGGCGACGGTGCCGCAGGTGCGGTGCATCGTCTCCTCGAACTCGAGCTTCCCGTCGCCGTCGGCGTCGAAACCGGGATAGTGCCAGACGGCGGCCGAGTTGGGATTCGGCCGGGCCACCTCCCCCTTCTCCTTGATCACCGCCTGCTCGCGGCGGCGCGGCAGCGGCTTGTCGGGGTCGGCGAGGCTCAGGGCGATCTCGCTCGACACGTCGCCCCGCTTCGTGGGATCGATGCACCACAGGTGGCCCACGCCCTCGCCGTGCTCGGGATCCTCGCCGACGGCGATGTAGACGAGCCCGTCGTGGACGACCGGCGTGCCGATGATGTGGTTGCGGTCGGCACGCCCGCCGAGCGTGTACTTCGACTCCTTCGGGTTGCAGTCGAACTGCCAGAGGAGCTTCGCCCGGTCAGGGCCCGACGACGGCCCCTTCTCGCCCCGGGCGTCGAACGCATAGAGCCAGCCGTCGCCGCCGCCGAAGAGCACCTGCGGCACGCCGCCAATCTCGGCGTAGGACGGGCTCGACCACTGGCCGTGGAGCACGTTTGGCCCTGGCGAGCCGTCGGCCCAGAGCACCCGTCCGTCGCGCTTGTCGAGGCAGAGGAAGCTCGGGGCGTCGGGGTTGGGAAGGTTCAGGTGCCCCTCGTCCACGCCGTTGCTGGTGTTCACGAAGAGGAGGTCGCCGGCGCTCGTCACGCTGCACGAGCACATGTTGTGCTGCGATACGCCGAGTTGCTTCATCATGTCGAGCACCCAAACGACGTCGGCCTCGTTCTGCCCCGGCTCCTTCTCGGCGGTGAAGGGGCCGTCGTTCTCGCCGTCGCGGAAGCCTTGCGTGTCGAGGCACTTCACCTCGCCGCGGCTGGTGACGTACCAGAGGCGGTCGCCCTCCACGAGCGGGGCGCAGCAGATGCCCTGGAGCGGCCAGTCGTGCACGCGGCCGGTGGGCAGCTTCTCGCTCGAGTCCTGCCAGAGGAAGGAGCCGTCCTGCGTGGAGAACGCGAGGAGGCAGCCGAGATCGACCGCCGGCGGGTAGCGGTCGAGCCAGCCCTTGCCGTTGTTCGTGCCGACGTAGACCTGCCCGCCGGCGACGACCGGGTTGCCGTACGACTGGCTGCCGAGCGGCGCCACCCAGGCGACGTTCTTGCTCGTCTGCGGCTTCCACGCGCCGGTGTCGGCGTCGAAGTCGCCCGGCGCCCACTCGGCGGGGAGCGACGTGGCGTCCGGGACGTTGTTCCGCTGCGCGGAGCCGCCCCACTGGGCCCAGTCGGCGGCGAACGCCGGGCAGCCGGCCACCACCACGATCGCCGCCACGTACGAAAATGACCTGCTCATGGCACCGCCTCCACGGACACGTTGTCGATGTAGATCTCGGAGTCTTTCGAGTTGCCGAAGAAGCCGGGGCTGCCCTGGCGGTTGCCCGCCTCGTGCACGCCCTCGATCGTCCAGGTGGCCGGCTCGGGTTCGCCGCGCGGCCAGACCTTGCCGCGAAGCACGACGTATTCGTCCATGTCGGACGTCGCGACGTGCGTGCGCGCCTCGAGCTTCATCGTGTACCAGCGGCCCGCCTCCCAGGCGAACGGGATCGTCTTCGAGAAGTAGGTCGCCACCTGGGGCGGCCACGACCGCAGCTGGAGTTGCTGGCTCGCCCCCATGAGGTCGAGCGTGTAGCGCTGGGCGACGAGCCCCATGTCCGGCATCCGCGCCTTCTCGAGCGCTGCGGGATTGCCGAACGCCTTGGCGAAGGCGTCGGCATCGGTGGCGGCGGTCTTGGCGGTGTCCGAGGCGGGTGAGCCGGGCTTCTCGACGCCGGTCTCCTGCGCGCGGAAGTCGGCCCGGATCATGTAGTCGTGCAGCGCGATCGGGCCGATCCAGCCCTGGCTCCGCGTTCCCTTGGGGATCGTGGTGACCTTCACGAGGCACTTCGAGCCATCGATCGTCCGGACGACGTGGCGGTAGCGCATCCCGATCCACGGGAGCGGCGGTTCTCCCTTCACGACGCCGGTCTTCGGGTCGGCGGCGAGCGGGATCTCCTCGAAGTCGAACGTCCAGGGCAGCGGCGGCATCGAGCGGATGCGGGAGCGGCCCTCGAGGCCGCCGACCTTCGCGGTGACGATCGCGGCCGCGTGGCCCGTGGCCGGGGCCGTATAGACGCCGTCCTTCGACACCGAGCCCGCGGTCGTGGCGAACTCGGCCGGCGACTCCTTCACGAACCGGCCGGCCGCGTCGTAGAGCCGCACCGTGAGCGGCATCGTCCCCCCGGCGGCGATCTGGGCCTCGGCCGGCACGACCTGCACCCAGGCGGGCTCACCCGCGGGACCCTTCGTTTCCGCCGCGACGGCTTCGGGTCGCGTGGGAGCCGCGCTCGCCGCGGGGGCCTCCGCGGCCTTCGCCCCGAGGCAGTAGAGCCGGGCGCCCGTCGTGAGGTACACGAGCCCGTTCCACGCGATCGGCGATGCGGTGATCTCGTCGTCCTCGTCGAGCCGGCGGCGGTCGACGAACTTCAGGCCGTCGTTCGTCGGCTCGAGCACGTGCCAGCCGCTCGTCGAGCAGGCGTAGAGCTTTCCGTCCGCCACGAGCGGGCTGCCGCGGACGATCGTGCCGAGGAGCTTCACGGGCTTGCCGACCGGCTCGCCGGTTTCCTTGTCGAAGGCGTAGATCTTCGCGCCATCGTCGGCGATGTAGACGCGGTCGCCGAGGACGACCGGCATCGACCGGCCGTCCATCGGTCCCTTCTTCTGCCACACCGCACCGGTCGCGGTGATGTCGCCCGAGCCCACGCCCTTGAATCGGGTCACCGAGCCCATCGTGGTGTTGTCGAGGTTCTCCTCCGCCTGGGAGATGTAGACGTCGTCGCCGCGCACCAGCGGGGAGACGTTGAGGCCACGGCGCGAGAGCTTGAAGTTCCACACCGCCTTGCCCGTGCGCGGCTGGAAGTTCCAGACGCTGCCGTCGCTCGACCCGAACACGAGGGCCGCCTGACCGCCGAGCGTCACGAGGGAGGGCGTGCTGTAGGTCGTGTCCTCCGGCAGTTCCTTCGTGCCGTTCATCCAGCGGACACTGCCCGTCGCCTTGTCGAGCCCGAGGAAGCGGTGGGCGGGACGCGCCGTGTCGCCCCAGCCGGTCACGACGGCGCTGGCGATCACGAGATCCTCGAACACGACCGGGATGTTCGTCCGCCCGCCGTAGGTCGAGAGGAAGCCGAACTCCTCGTGGAGCGACCGCTGCCACGTGGTCTTGCCCGTGGCCGCATCGATCGCGGTGAACACGCCGCAGACGCCGTGGGCGAAGACGGTGTTCGTGGCCGGATCGGCGATCACCGCCGACCAGCCGACGCGTTCGGCCGGCACGTCGGAGAGATAGACGTTGAAGACGTTTTCCCAGAGTTTCTTTCCCGTCGCGGCGTCGAGGCAGAGCACCTTCTCCGCCTCCTCTGGCGTGCCCGGCTTGTGGCGGACGAGCGTGAAGAGCCGCCCCCCCATGATCACCGGCGTGGAGATGCCGCCGGCCTCGTCGTTCTTCCAGAGCACGTTCGCGCCCGACTCGGGATCGAACGACGTGACGAGGGGCGGGCCTTCGTAGCGGCGATCCTGGAGAGGACCGCGCCAGTCGGGCCAGTCGGCAGCGGAGGCGTGGCCCGCGAGGGCGACGAGGGCGGCGAGGATCGCCCTCCGGCAGCGTGCGGGAGTCATCGGCATGGGGTCCTTCATGGCAGCAGGCCCGCCGCCTTCAGTTCGGCGGGCAGTTTCGGATCGACGAGCCCCTGGGCGCCGCGGCCCTGCTGGAGCCGGTCGAGCGCGTCCAGCCGGATGCTTTCGACGTCGGCGTTCCACCAACGGCGGCGCACGTCCGCGTCGGGCTCGGCGAGCGGCCGCACCACGCGCATGCCGACGCCGAGCGCCGGCTCTTCCGTGTACCACCACGGGCTCTTGGGCAGGTTCGGGTCGATGTCCTTCCAGTCGGGATCCTCCCGGGAGCCGCCGGCGTCGCGCGAGCCGCGGCGGGAACCGCTGCGGCACTGGGCGGCCTCGTCGTAGTAGGCGCCGCCACGGAGCACCCGCGGATAGAGCTTCTGCGGCCACGTGATCGAGTCGGCCACGCTCACCGGCTGTGGCAGTGCCGCCTGGCGGCCGTAGCCACCGGCCACGAGCTCGTCGACCACCCACTCCGCGACGTTGCCGTGCATGTCGTGGAGCCCCCAGGTGTTGGCGGCCTTCGTGCCGACCGGGTGCGTCGTCTCGTCGGACGTGTCGGCGAACCAGGCGGCGGCATCGAGGCCGCCGGCGTCGGTCCCCGTGCTCCAGGGCGTCCGCGTGCCGGCGCGGCAGGCATATTCCCATTCGCTCTCGGCGGGGAGCCGGTAGAAGCGGCCGGTCAGGCCGCTGAGCCACTTCGTGTACTGCCGCGCGGCGAAGGGAGTCATCGTGACCGCGGGGAGGTCGTCGTCCTCGCCGTTCACGAACGTGGTGGTGGGATCGTAGAGCGACGACGGCGCCGTCACCGCGTCCACCTCGTTGTCGGCGGTGATCGGCCGGATCGAGGCCGCCGCCATCGCCTTGAAGAGGTCGCACGCGGCCATGTAGGGCTTGTACTCCCGCCATGTCACCTCGCAGCGGCCGATCCAGAAGGGCTCGACCGTCACCTCGATCTCGGGGCCCTCGTCGTCCGCGCGGCCCGGTTCGGAGGTGGGGCTGCCCATGCGGAACGTTCCTCCCGGCACCGGGATCATCCGGAACGTCACATCGGTGCCGGGGAGCGTCTCGTCGTAGGCGACCATCCATCCCCCCGGCACGCGGATCACAGGCCCGTCGTCGGCGGGCCGCTCGTCGCCCGCCACGAATCCCGCTGCGGCATCGACGACGGCCGCCTGCCCGGCGCAGGCGATGGGAGCCGGCGCGATCACGGCCCCGACGGCCATCAGGACCGCGACACCCGGCACGATCGAAGCACGCAGGAAGGAATGAAAGGTCAAGGGTCACCCCGCCACGAGGGATCTGGAAGGAACGCTCGTCGAACCGACGGCCCTTCCGGACAAGGGGCCGTGAAACCCGTAAAGTGTATCTTGCTCGATTCGCCCCGCACACAAGCCGGCCAGCCCCCGTGTCCGCTCCGAAACCCACGAACCCCGGCGGCCGGAAGTCGGCCAAGGCCACGCCCAAGGACGCGCCCGCCGAGCGGGTCGTCGCCGAGAACCGCAAGGCCCGCCACGACTACGAGATCCTCGACACGCTGGAGTGCGGGATCGCCCTGGTGGGCAGCGAGGTGAAGAGCCTGCGGGTGGGGCGGATGTCGCTCGACGAGGCCTACGGCCGGGTCGACGGGGAGGAGGTCTGGCTGCTCGGGTGCGACATCCCCGAGTACGAGAAGGCCAACCAGCTCAACCACAAGCCCAAGCGGCCCCGCAAGCTTCTGCTGCACCGGCGGGAGATCCGGAAGTTCGCGGGCCAGGCCCTGGAAAAGGGGCTCACGCTCGTGGCGCTCAAGGCGTATTTCAAGGACGGCCGCGTGAAGGTGCTGATGGGGATCGGTCGGGGCCGCAAGGCCCACGACAAGCGGCAGAAACTCAAGGCCGACACCGCCAAGCGCGACATCGAACAGGCGCTGCGCGGCAGGCGGCGGGAATCCTGAAAACGCCGATCGCCCCCCGAGACGGAAGCCTCGGGGGGCGATCGCGTGTTCGTTGCCGACCGCGGCGGTGAGCGGATCGGGCTCTCGATCCGGAATCAGTCCTCGGCGCCGGCGCCCACGAGCGCCGCCGAAGAATCGGTGGAATCCTCGGGGTGCCACAGCGGCATACCGCGCTGGATGCGCTCGGCGAGAATGTCGATCTTCTGCTTGGAACCGGCCGGGGCGGCGGTCGGAATGAACTCCGACGTGCACTGCGGCTCGAAGTTCTCGTCGTGACCGTAGAGTTCAATGATCTCGAAGACGTTGCGGATCCGGGCCATCGGGACGAAACCACTCCTTTGCACAATACGAGGTGACTTCACCCATCAGGCCAACGGAACGCCCCGTCGGCCCTGGGATTTCTCAACTACCGCGTGTTCACGCCCGCCTGCCGAACGAACCCGCGAAGCCAATGTCTCGCGACGTGGCGAGCCTCGGAAATCGGTCAGACGACCCGCGGATGGGACGGCCGGGGAACCGTGGCGGGTGGTGCGTCACGCGACTGCGACGGCACCATTATGGAGCCGCGTTCGCACGAGTCAAACAATCGGCGGCGCTCGGAAATTCGCCGGAAAAACCGGGTCAATCGCCCCTGCTTCACTGTCCAGGAGGACCGGGTGGCAGCACGATCTCGATGTCCCCGGGCGGGGGCGGCGGCGGCGCGTGCGACGGCTGTGCGTTTGGATCGAACTTCGGCGTGTCGATGCCCGTGCGGGCTTCGAGGTCGGCGGTCAACGACACCCGGCCCCCGCCGGCCGGTCGCAATTCGAGCATCGTCACGCCCCATGTGCCGCCGGTCTTTTTTCCCTCCACGACGACGATCCCCTTGGCCTTTGCACCGCTCGCGTCGAAGTCGAGCGTCGCGATCCCGTCGGTCTCGTGCGCCGTCCCGCGGATGGCCGAGCCGCACGTGACCGGCGCGCCGAGCGCGTCGGCGACACGCGAGTTGCCGCGAACCTCCTCCACCGCCTCGACCACCAGCGGATGCTGCGAGAGGGGACGGCACCCGGCACTTGCGGCCCACGCCAGACACGCGGCGACGACGAGGGAGCGAGGGGCCTTCGCGACAGGGTGCATGGAACGTTCCTCCGTGAACGGGACAGGTGGACAGGGCCCGATCAGCCCTTCGCGTCGCGCGCCCGGCACCACGCGATCTTGTTGGCCGTGGTCGTGGGCAGGCCGTCCGCAGGCTTCGCGGCGGCCTTCTTGGGCGAAGGTGCCGGCGCGGCCTCCGCGACCGTTTCGATCGCGGGTTCGTCGGTCGGAGCCTCGGCCGGTTCCGCCGCCTTCGCGCCGCGGGCCCGGGCCAGGATGTCCGCCGTCGACAACTTCCCGGCTGTCCCCGGCTGGCTACCGGCCGCGGGCTTCGCGGCCGCCGCCTTGCCCCGTGCCGCGGCGAGGATGTCGGCCGTGGACGGCTTCTTCGCGCCGGCCGCGGGCTTCGCCGCCTCCTTCGCCGCCGCGGCCGCCGGTTTGGCCGCCGGCTTCGCGGGCTTCTCCTTCGTCTCGGCCGGCTTGGGCAGCGGCTTGGGGACGATCTTCAGGCAGGAGGGGTCGATGTCGTACCAGCCGACGTTGTTGTATTGGTCGAACTCGACGAGGCAGCGACCGTTCATGTTGACCGTCTTGACGATGCCGGTCGAACGCGCGAATCGAGCCAGTTCGGGCGCCCGGGACTCGACCACGACGTATTTGTCGGTCCATTCAGCCTTGAGTCGTTCGATGACGTCGAACATCGTGGAAGGCCCGAGGATGAGGCGTTGGCGGTCCGGGCGGAGCACCGGCATGAATGTGATCGATCGCCGGGGGGATCGCAAGATGCGGTGGGGAGGACCCGGTCACCCCGCATCCGTGCCGCTGCATCCCGCCACGGGACGGATTCCCCGGGGGCCGATCAGGTAGGCCCACTGCATGGTCGCGGGAACGCCGGCCGGGCGGTCGGCCGTCAGCCGTGACACGACGCCTCCGTGCCGATAGGTCGACCCGAGCCACTCGGGCGGCTCCTGCAGCCGGCAGGCGATCTCGAAGAGCAGCGTGTCGGCGAGCTGCGGATGGACGGTCACGCTGGCGGAGAAGTGGGATCGTCCCGCGAGACCGACGGCGACCACGGCCCCGGCCGCGCCGGTATCGACCCATGACAGTTCGACCAGCGGGGGCGATGCGGGCCACGCGGCGTGGCCGTCGCCGCCTCCCTCCACCGACTCGGCGCGGGCTCCCCCCGGCATGGCGACCGCGTGCTGCCAGCGGTCGCCGATCCACGTGAAGACGACGGCCGTGGCGCCGGCCGCGAGTTCGACCGGCGCCCGCGTCCTGGCGGGGGACGGTCGATCGCGGCGGGGTGTCGGGTCGGGCATCATGGCGCACTCATGTCGACGAAGGCCATGGAGGGCTTGGTCCACGGACCGTTAGCATAGGGGTCCGCCCCGGAGCGCCCCATGGAACCGCGTCGTTCGCTCGGCTGGCCGATCCTCCTCGGCGTCGTGCTCATCGCGTCGATCATCGCCCTCGCGGTGGGCTGGGTGCTCGTGAGCATCGCCGCCGCCCTCGGCTCGCGGAACGCGGCCTTCTACTGGGCGGTGCTCGGGGTGGGCGTGGCGCTCCTCGTGGTGCTGCTGGCGGGCGTGATCGGGTATCTCGCGCTCACCGTGAAGGCCATCGCACTCTCCCAGCGGCAGAGCAACTTCATCGACAGCGTGACGCACGAGCTCAAGAGCCCGCTCGCGTCGCTCAAGCTCTCGCTCCAGACGCTGACCCGCCGCGCGGTGCCGGCCGGGCAGCAGGCCGACTTCCACCGCATCATGCTCCGCGACGTCGAGCGGCTCGACACGCTGATCGACCACCTGCTCGACGCGGCCAAGACCCTCCAGCGGCGGCCGCGACCGGGGGCCGACGCCACACCCGTCGAGCCCGTGCTGCGGCAGGTCTGCGCCGCCGTCACGTCGAGGCACGGCGTGCCCGAGGAGAGCGTGCGGATCACGACGTCGTCTCCCGACGGTCGGTCGCTCCTCGTCGTGGGACGCTCGGCCGACGTGGAGATCGTGTTCAGGAATCTCATCGACAACGCGGTGAAGTATGCCATGCCGGAACCACGGGTCGAGGTGACGGTCGAATCCGTTCCCCGGGGCCGCGTGCGGATCCGCGTGGCGGACAACGGGCCTGGCATCCCGCTCGCCCAGCGGCATCAGGTGTTTCGCCGCTTCGTGAGGCTCGGCAGCGAACTGGAGCGGTCGGCACCGGGCACGGGGCTCGGCCTGTTCCTGGTGCAGTCGCTCGTCCGGCAGATGCGCGGAACGGTGGCGGTGAAGGGGAGGCAGCCGCCGCCGGGCACCGTGTTCGAGGTTGAACTTCCGGCGGCGAGCCCGACGGCCGCGACCGGCGACCCGCAGGCCGCACCCTTTTCAGCCTCCGCGTCGCTGGTCTAATCGCGGCCATGCATACCCACCCGCCGGCTTCCGCGTCGCCCGCGATCGACGTCGTCCCCGTTCGCCGCGTGCTCGTCAGCGTCTTCGACAAGTCGGGGCTCGACCGCCTCGCCGCGGCCCTCATCGCCGCCGGCGTCCGCGTGGCCAGCACGGGGGGCACGGCGACGGCCCTGGCCCGCCTCGGCGTCGCCGTCGACGACGTCTCGGCGCTCACGGGCTTTCCCGAGGTGCTCGACGGCCGCGTGAAGACGCTTCACCCCGCGATCTTCGCCGGCATCCTCGCCCGCGGCGACCGGCCCGACGACCTCGCGGTGCTCACCGAGCACTCCATCGAGCGGTTCGACGCGGTGATCGTGAACCTCTACGACTTCCAGGGCGTCATCGCGAGCCCCGACTGCACGCCGGGGCAGGCGATCGAGCTGATCGACATCGGCGGCCCGAGCCTCGTGCGGGCGGCGGCGAAGAACCACGCCTTCACGGCGGTGGTGACGGGCCCCGAGCAGTACGGCGCGTTCGCCGCCGCGATCGCCCGTGGCGGCACGACGCTGGCGGAACGGCGGCGGCTGGCGGCGACCGCCTTCGAGCACACGGCGCGATATGACGCCGCGATCGCCCGCTGGATGGCCAGGCACGCCGGGCTCGTCGCGGCCGCCGCCTCCGCGGCCCCGGCCGACGCCGCGGACGCCGCCGACGAGGCCCCGTTGCCGGCGCGGGTGACGCTCGAGCTCGACCGCCGGCTGCCGCTGCGGTACGGCGAGAACCCGCACCAGTCCGCGGCGATGTACGCCCCCGCCGGCACGCACACGGGCCTCGCGGGCCTGAAGCAGCTCTGCGGCAAGGAGCTGTCCTACAACAACCTCCTCGACCTCGATGCCGCCACGCGGCTCGCCGGGCTGCTCCAGGATCCGTCGGCCGTCGTCGTCAAGCACACCAACCCCTGCGGGGCCGCGGCCGACGCCACCGTGGCCGCCGCGCTCTCCGCGGCGCTCGCCGCCGATCCGACGAGCGCCTTCGGCTCGGTCGTGGCGGTCAATCGGCTGTTCGATGGCGAGTGCGCCGAGGTGCTCTGCACGCCGGGCCTGTTCGTGGAGGTCGTGGCGGCGCCCGCCTTCGCGAAGGATGCCGTCGAGATGCTCACCACCCGGCCCACGTGGAAGGGAAGCGTGCGGCTGGTGGAGGTGCCGGCGGGTGATCCATGGGAGTCCACGTCGGGGCTGGAGCTGCGCAGCGTCGCCGGCGCGATCCTCGCCCAGCGGCCCGACGACGCCTGCGACGACCCGGCCACATGGCGGGTGGTGACGAAGATCGTGCCCCCCGCACCGCTCACCGCCGACCTCGACTTCGCCTTCACGCTCGTCCGTCGGCTCACGAGCAACGCCATCGCCGTCTGCCAGGGATCGAGCCTCGTGGGGGCGGGCGTCGGCCAGACGAGCCGCGTCGACGCCGTGCGCATCGCCCTGGCCAAGGCGGGCGACCGCGCGCGGGGCGGCGTGCTCGCTTCCGACGCGTTCTTTCCGTTTCCCGATTCGATCGAGCTGATCGCCGGGGCCGGCATCGCCGCGATCGTCCAGCCGGGCGGCTCGAAGCGCGACGCCGAGGTGATCGCGGCCGCCGACGCCGCGGGCATCCCGATGGTGTTCACGTCGCGCCGCCATTTCCGGCACTGAATTCACGCGAAACACCGGCATCCTGCCGGTTTTCGCTTGGGGCAGGCGGGGCGAAGCCGAGGTTCGCCGCGCCTGCCTCGCCGCCCTCCTGGCGGCGGCACGCGAAACACCGGCATGCTGCCGCCCTGACGGGCGGACGCCCGTCACGAAGAC
>Ga0007796_10000074_pt1 | contig 23597 bp, 21 predicted proteins | sample CryBogmetaGMA0M_FD_60373 | JGI IMG/M metagenome (GOLD analysis project Ga0007796, IMG submission 60373) | Freshwater microbial communities from Crystal Bog, Wisconsin, USA - MA0M | ecosystem: Environmental > Aquatic > Freshwater > Lake | place: Crystal Bog, Wisconsin, USA | collected 2009-07-06 | reverse complement strand
CGCACCGCGGGTTCGTGCCGCGCCTCCTGCCGCTCGCGCTCGCCGTGTGCTGCACCGCGATCGCGGTGCAGCACACGGCGAGCGCGAGCGGCAGGAGGCGCGGCACGAACCCGCGGTGCGTCGCGGAGGTACACGCCGGTTGGCTCGGCACCGAACCGGTGGCGTCTTGGCTGGGCATCACAGGCTGCGGGCGGGAACGGAGACCCCAAACACGTGTTCGGGGTATCGACCGTGCCTCGCGGCGGATCGTTGCGGCCGCCCACGGCCCCCCGAGGGTCGCGGCAGGTTGCCCCCGTGGCGCAGTCGCGCACGCTTCACAAAGGGCGGACGGAGGCGCGACGTTCCCCCCTGCTCCGCCTCAGAACAACGAGCGGAAACCCTCGGCGATCGACCACTCCGCGGACGAGCCGTCCGGGTCGGCGGCCCATTCACGCCACTTGTTGACGTCGTCGCCGAGGTCGCGGCCGCTCACCTTCTTCAACGCCCCGACCGCGCGGTACTGCACGGCCGGATCGGGATCCTCGAGGGCCTTGGCGAGCACCGGGATCGCGCTCTTGTCGCCCAACTGCCCCAGTTCCCGCAGGGCCCGCAGCCGCACGTCGATCTCGCGGTCGCTGCGGTAGCGGTGGGCGAGAAGTTCGACCGCCTCGGGGCCGCCCCGCTTGGCCCATGCCGAGCACGCGGCCATCCGCACCTTCTCGTCGGGATCCTCGAGCGCCCCCGTGCAGATCGCGACGGCCGAAGGGGTGTCGAAATCGGCCGCCGTCGTCAGGATCACCGACCGCACCCGCGGGTCGTGCTCCTCGAGCATCGACTTGGCGAGGCCCTGGGTGAACTCGAGCTGGGCGTGATGGCCCCCGGCCTTGGCCTTCTTGGCGTCGGCCGCGAGCGTCTCGATCCGCTGGTCGGCGGTGGCGCCATACGTGCGGCGCTCCTCCTCGAGCTTCTTGCCGTTGGTGAGCTTGTTCCACGTCGCGCAGCCCGACAACAGGACGGCACACACCGCCGCCACGCATGCCGCGCTGCCGCCGGGAAGGACCACGTTCCTGACGCTCATCTCGACCGGCCTCCGGGGGGCGTGGGAGACTAGCGGTGCCATCCGGCGGGGTGAAGCCCAACCCGGCCGGCTGGCCTGTCACGACGAGCCGCGTTTTGCTCGGATCGCGGCCCCAGAGGAGCGATCGATGCCGCCCGCCATGCCCCGCTTGCCCGTCTTCCTCCTCGTCGCCGCCGTGCTTGCCTGCGTGGTGCCGCCCGCCGCTTCCGCGGCCACGGCCGAGTCGGCCCGGGAACGGCTGGAGGTCCGGGTCGGCGGGGAGCGGCGGATCGTGGAGGGCGACGTCGTGGTCGAGGCGGTCGACGGCGGCCTGCTCCTCGAGCTCGCCGACGAACGGTACGAGCTCGTGCAGCCCGCCGACATCGTCGCGCGGGAGCAACTGGAGGACCGGCCCGCGGCCGAATCGCCCCGCGAGCTCGGGCAGCGGATCGTCGCCGAACTGCCTGCCGGCTTCGACGTGCACGTGACGAGGCACTACGTCGTCTGCTTCGACACGTCCCGCGACTACGCCCGCTGGTGTGCGGCGCTCTTCGAACGGCTCCACGAGGCGTTCGGCAACTTCTGGAGCAAGGCCGGGCTCGAGGTGGCCGATCCTCCGCGGCCGCTCGTGGTCGTGATCTTCGCGGACCGCCGCGCGTACGAGGCCCACGCCACGCGCGACCTCGGGGCCGCGGCCGACCGCGTCGTGGGCTACTACAACCTCCTCACGAACCGGGTCACGACGTACGACCTCACCGGCACCGCCGGCGCGTCGCGGCCCGCCGGCGCGCCGCGTGGGCCGGCGGGCGTCGAGATCCTCACGAGCCCCGCCGCCGCCGGCCTCGTCTCGACGCTCGTCCACGAGGCCACGCACCAGATGGCCTTCAACTGCGGCATGCATCGCCGGCTCGCGCCGGTGCCGCTGTGGGTCAGCGAGGGGGTCGCCACCTACTTCGAGACCCCCGATCTCGAGAACTCCCGGGGCTGGCGGGGCATCGGCCGCGTCAACCGGCCGCGGCTCGACCACTTTCTCGCCACGCACCGGCGCGGGGACGTGGCCGCGATCATCACCGCCGACGACCGGTTCCGAGCCGCCGACGGGCCGCTCGACGCCTACGCCGCGGCCTGGGCGCTCACGCGACATCTCATCGACGCTCGGAAGCGGCAGTTCGTGGCGTACCTCCGCGACCAGGCCGACCGCCCCCCCCTCGCCGCAGACTCGGCGGACCGCCGGCTCCGCGACTTCGAGGCGGCGTTCGGCGTGTCGCCCGCGGCGATCGAGGAGGAGGTCGTCAGGGCGATGGCCCGGCTCGCCTCCCGACCGCCGTCGCCGCCGTGACGCGCAGAGTCGGTGGCCGCCCGGGCCCACGAGCCGTGGATGGCCGATCGCGCTGCCTGCTACAGTGAAATCGCGTCGACGGGAACCAAGACACGCTCGGAGACCGATCCATGCCGTACCGTGCCCTTCGTCGGCGGTTGAACCGCCGGTCGTTCGTCGGAGGATCGCTCGGAGCCGCGACGGCGGCCGTCCTGCCACCGGGAGGCGTGTTCGCCGGGGGCGGCGACACGATCCGCATCGGCATCGTGGGCTGCGGCGGCCGCGGCACGGGAGCCGCGATTCAGGCCGCGGCCGCCGATCCGGGCGTCGTGATCACCGCGGTCGGCGGGCTCTTCCCCGACGAGGTCGCCTCATCGTCCGACCGTCTCGCCGCGGCCCTCGGCCCACGTTTCGCCTGTTCCACCGCCGGCCGCTGCATCGGCCCCACCGCCGCCGACCGCGTGATCGCCGCCGACGTCGACGCGGTCATCCTCGCCACGCCGCCCCACCTGCGCCCCGGCCACGTGGCGGCGGCGGTGGCCGCGGGACGGCACGTCTACTGCGAGACGCCCGCGGCCGTCGATGCCGCGGGCGTTGGCGCCATCCTCGCGGCGGCCGACGAGGCCGCCCGCCGCGGCCTCTCGTTCGTCTCGGGGCTCCTGGGACGGAGGGATGCGGCGACGGTGGCCACGATCGCGAGCATTCACGACGGCGGCCTGGGCCGCGTGACCGGGGCGGCCGCCGTGGCACGCGTGCTCCCGCCGTGGCGGCGCGAACCCCAGGCCGGATGGACGGCGGCCGAGGCCCGGCTGCGCAACTGGGTCGCCGACGAGCGGCTCTCCGGCGGACCGTTCGTCGAGCATCACATCCACGCGATCGACCGGGCGCTGTGGGCCCTCGGCGACGAGCCGCCGGTGGCCGCGGTGGCGCTCCGCGGGCCGGTGCCGCTGCCGCCGCCGTCCGCCGCCGCGCCCCGCGTCGCCGCGGTGCGACTGCTGTTCGCCGACGGTCGCTGGATCGACGTCGGGATCGACCGCCGCGCCGGCGTCGAGACCGGGTCCGCGGAAACGGTCTACGGCACGCTTGGCGACGCCGACCTCCGCGACCACGTGGTCGCGGGACGGCCCGTCCGCGGCTCCGGCGGCCCGTCCGACCCGCTCGCCGCGGCGGCCGCCGCGCTCTTGCAGTCGCTCCGGTCGGGCACCCGCGTCGACGACCTGCCGGCCGTCTGCCGGAGCACCTTGGCCGCCGTCATGGCCCGCATGGCCTGCGAGACTCCGGGGCCCGTCCGCTGGCGCGATCTCGAGCCCGCGGGGACGACGATCCAACCGCTACGACCGCTACAATGGGACGCGGTGTGATCGCCGCACGGTCACGGCGACGATGACTCCGCCGATCCCCCGGGGGGAGAGGGCGCGGAAGGAACGCGACCGCAGTCGGGGCGCCGTCCGGGACGGTCGTGACGCGCGAGGGACGTGAACCATGGCGACGAACCCGACGGTCTACCGGTTGAGCATCGCGCTCATCGTGTTCGTTCTCCTCACGTTCATCCTCACGGTGACGACGTACCTGTTCTTCAAGCAGCGGATGGACGAGCAGACGAAGGCCAGGACCGCTGAAAAGGCGACGGCGGAACGGCAGGAGGCGCTTCTCGCGGCCCAGCAGGAGGCCCAGAAGCTGCGCGAGATCATCGGGGCGGCCGAGGGCGCCACGCTCGAGACGATCGAGACCGACCTCAACAACCTCTTCGACAAGGTCTTCGCGGGCTTTCGCGAGAATCCGAAGAACTACGCGAAGCTGGTGGCCTGGCTGCGGGACGAGTTTCGCCGCCGCGACGCCGAGGTGAAGGCGGCCGCCGAGAAGGCGAAGGCCGCGGAGGCGGCCTCCGCCGCGTCCCAGAAAGACGCCGTCGCCAAGGTCGACGAGGAGAAGAAGGCCGCCAAGGACGCCGACGACAAGCAGAAGGAGGCCGAGGCGGACTTCAACAAGCGGTGGGCCGATCACGAGGCCGAGCAGAAGAAGAATCTCGACCTCAAGGAGAAGGCGGAGAAGAAGTCGGACAGCCTGGAGATGCTCGTCTCCCGGATCGCCGACGGCATCCAGTATCTCCCCCCGAACCGCCAGCGCGACTTCAAGGCGAAGGAATCGCCCGAGGACCAGCTCGGCCTCCTCTACACCGAGCTTCGCGACCGGGCCGAGGTCATCAGACAGCAGAACCGGGTGCTCGCCGGCCTCCGCGCGGCGGATCCGGAACTCCAGCAGCACGTGCTCGCGTCGACGCCGAAGGATGATCGCATCGACGGCTTCGACGGCCGCATCATCGCGGTCGACGAGGCGGCGCGGAGCGTGCTCGTCTCCTGCGAGTCCACCCGGGGCATCCGTCCCGGGATGATCCTCCACGTCTATACGCCCGACGACACGCGGCCGCAGGTCGGCGACCGCAAGGGCATCGTCGAGGTGACCTCGGTCGAGGGGCCGTCGCTCCTGCGGGCGGCCATCCGCCGCGACTCGATCCGCGCGCCGATCCTCTCGGGCGACGGCGTCGCGACGAGCCTGTGGGCCGCCGGCGTGTCGCCGGAGGTGGTGATCGTCGGCTACGTCAACCTCAACGACGCCGGGGGCACCGACCGCGACCAGTTGGTGGGCCTCGTGGAGCGGGCGGGCGCCAAGGTCGTCGATGCGGTCACGCCGATGACCGCGATGGTGGTCGACGGAGGCAAGCCGCCGGCGCTGGGCGACAAGCGGGTCGAGGACGCGTTCGCCGAAGAGGCCCGTCGGCAGAAGCGGACCATCGACCAGGCCAAGCAATCCGGCGTCCGGGTCATCGGCATCGACGCCTTGCTCGACATGCTGGGAATCACCCGCGAGTCGTTCACCTCGGGCCGCCTGCAGCGGCCCGTGAACGCGCCGTAGTCGGGCGTCCGGCGGCGCCGGCTCGTGCGGGTCGCCGCCCGGACCGCCCCGGCGAAATCCACGCCCTGCCCGTCGCCTGCCCGTCCGTGGCATACTCTGGGACATCGCGCCGGAGGCTTCGCATCGCCGACCGGCGGCCGTCACTGGAGGCTGCGCCGTGCCCGCTGTCCGCTTCTCCCCGTGCCTGGGCCGCCGCGCCCTCTGGACGGGCGCCCTGTTGCTCATCGCTGCGGCGTCGAGCCCCGCCGCGCCGGCTGCCGATGACGCCGCGTTCGTTCCGATCTTCGACGGCAAGTCGCTCGACGGCTGGGAGGGCGGGCCCGAGTTCTGGCGGGTGGAGGACGGCGCGATCGTCGGCCAGACGACGCCGGAGAATCCGACCAAGGGCAACACCTTCCTGATCTGGCGGCAGGGCGAGGTCGACGACTTCGAACTCGTCCTCCAGTACCGCATCACCGGTGGCAACAGCGGCATCCAGTACCGCAGCCGCGACCTCGGCGACTTCGTCATCGGCGGATACCAGGCCGACTTCGAGGCGGGCCCGACCTACTCCGGCATCGTCTACGAGGAGAGGGGCCGGGGCATCCTCGCCAATCGGGGCGAGCGGGTCACGATCGCGGCGGACGGCGCGAAGACGCCCGGCGAGCCGATCGCCGCCACCGCCGACCTCCAGAAGGCGATCAAGCCCGGCGAGTGGAACGAGTACCGCGTCGTGGCGTCCGGCCCGCGGCTCCGCCACTTCATCAACGGGCAGGAGATGGCGGAGGTGATCGACGAGCAGGAGGGCAAGCGGGCCCTGCAGGGGGTGCTGGCGCTGCAGCTGCACGCCGGGCCGCCGATGAAGGTCGAGTTCAAGGACATCCGCCTCAAGCGCACGAAGGTCGCCGACGGCCGCAAGAAGCTCATCCTCGTGGCGGGCCGCCCCAGCCACGGTTCCGGGGAGCACGAGTTCCGGGCCGGCGTCCTCCTGCTGAAGAAGTGCCTCGACGCGGCGGCGCCCGGGCTCGTGACGGAGGTCTACACCGGCGGCTGGCCGACCGATCCGACGGCGTTCGACAATGCCGACGCGGTCTTCTTCTTCGCCGACGGCGGCGGCGGCCACCCCGTGCTCCAGAGCAATCGGCTCGCCCAGATCGACGCGCTCGCGAAGCGGGGCGTGGGCATCGCCTGCCTGCACTACGCCGTCGAGGTCCCCAAGGACCGCGGCGGCCCGCAGTTCCTCGACTGGCTCGGGGGCTACTTCGAGCCCCATTGGTCGGTGAATCCGCACTGGTCGCTGGCCCACACGCAGCTCGCCGAGGGCCACCCCATCACGCGCGGCGTCCAGCCGTTCGAGACGCAGGACGAGTGGTACTACCACATGCGGTTCCGCGAGCCGACCGACGGCGTCACGATGATCCTCACGGCCGTGCCGCCGGATGCCACGCGCGAGGCGCCCGACGGCGCGCACAGCAACAACCCGACGGTCCGTGCCGGCAAGGGCGGCCGCGAGGCGCTCGCCTGGGCCTACGAGCGGCCGGGTGGCGGCCGGGGCTTCGGCTGCACCGGTGCCCACTTCCATCGCAACTGGGCCAACGACGACTTCCGCACGCTGATGCTCAACGCGCTGGTGTGGACCGCCGGTCTCGATGTGCCTGCCGAGGGCGTGAACTCGGCGCTCTCGGCCGACGACCTCGCCGCGAACCTCGACGACAAGCAGCCGAAGAACCAGTGACCATCACCCCGGAGAATCGCCGATGCCCACGCTGACCGTCGAAGGCCAGGGTTCGTTCACCGTGCCAGCCGGCAAGCGGCTGGTCAACGCGCTCGTGGACGAGTGCGGACTCGATCAGCTCCACGCCTGCGGAGGCGTGGCCCGCTGCACCACCTGCCGAGTCGAGTTCGTGGCGGGCGAGCCCGGGCGGATGACGCAGGCCGAGAAGGCCGTGCTCGCGGCCAAGGGCGTGACCACGCCGGGCGTGCGGCTCTCCTGCCAGATCGCCTGCGACGACGACATGACGGTCCGCGTGATCAGCCGGCTCGAGGGCTCGGGCCGCAAGGACTGCGGCCATCGTGCGGCCGACGCGATCCAGCCGCCGCCCGAGTGGGTCTGAGCGGCCGGCCACGGCCTGCTAGGCCGCGGGAACGCCGGCGAGCCGCAGCACGAGCCCCGCGATGTCGGCCATGGTGAGCCGCTCGGCCGTGGTGACGTCGGATCGCGAGGCGATGAACACCGTCTCGTGCGGGTGCGCCGGGTCGACCGCGCCGTGGGAGCCCTTCACGAGGGACGGGTCGAGCGGGATCGCGATCTGCGGCAGCCGCGCGCGGTCGAGGTGGAGTTCCAGCGGGTCGTAGCCCGGCTTGCGGTGGATGTCGATCGTGCGGGCGAAGGCCGGCGCTCGCGCGTCGTCGAGCCAGTAGAAGTAGGTCTGCCAGCTGTCGAGCGTGCTTTCGACGACGACGTCGCCGCACCGGTTCTCCTGCCGAGGCCGGCCGGGAATCACGAGACCCGCCGTCACGAGGTCGTCTCCCACGAGCACCCGTCCAACCCCCGCGTGGCCGCGGAAGAGATCGGCCACGGCCGCGGCGTCGGCGGGATCGCGGAGGTAGACGTGGCCGAGTTGGTGGTCGGCGAGCGTCCACGCCCGGCTGGCGCCGAGGTCGAGAATCTCCCCTTCCCCGGCGGCGCGGACGGCGAGCAGCCCGGCCTCGCGGAGCATGCGATTCGGATGGAGGGCGTGCGCTACCGGACGGATCCGGTACTCACCTGCCACGAGCACGACGAGGTCGCCGACCCCCGGGAGCCTGGCGAAGTCATCGACGAGCGTGCCGATCTCGGCGTCGAGTTCGCCACACGCGGCGAGGGCCGGCGGGCTGTCGGGGCCCGACCGCTGGGCGGCGTAGTCGAGGTGCGGAAGGTAGACGACGGCGAACTGCGGCGGGGCGGGCCGCGAGGCCTCGACGAAGCTCCTCGCGATCCACCGTGACGACTCGATGCCGGCGACCGGACCCCAGAACTTGTGGAGCGGAAACTCGCCGAGCGACTCGCGGAGCGCGGCGTAGAGCGGCTCGGGGTTCGTGTGGCACCACATCGTCTCGGTGCCATCCGCGTGGTGCCTCGGCGCCGGGAGGCAGACGAGGTCCGCCGTGGCGTGCTTCGACTGGAGGAGGAACCAGGCCGCCGTGCGCAGGTCGGGACGCGCCGCCTTCAGCCGGTCCCAGATCCGCGGGGCGCGGTGCACACCGTCGGGGCTGATCCACATCTCGAGGTGGCTCGTGGCGCGGTCGAAGAGCCCGTTGGCGACGATGCCATGGGCCGCCGGCAGGACGCCGGTGGTGAGCGTCGCCTGCACGGGGCAGGTCAGCGCGGGGAATCCCGGTGCGAGCGGGACCGACCGGCCGGCCGCCGCGAGGCCGGCCAGCACGGGCATCCGCGCGAGGTCCTCGGGACGCAGGCCGGGGATCGAAAGCAGGAGGACGTGCATGCGGGATGACCGCCTCCCGGTGCGGGAGGCTCCTCGAACGGGGAAGTTACCGGGATGCGGCCCTGATCGCGGCGGCCGACTGCCGCGCCGTTTCCAGCCAGCGGTGCGACTGGCGCGGGAGCTCGACATGGAGGCCGCCACGGTACCCGACGCCGGCGAGCGCGGCGAGCGCGGCGGAGAAATCGACGTCGCCCGAGCCGAGCGGCAGGTGCTCGTGCCGGCAGGCGAGCATGTCGTCGAGGTGGACGTTCGCGACGAGGCCGTTCCAGGCCCGCAGACGCTCGCCATACGGCCACTCACCCATGCACTCCATGTGGCCCGTGTCGACGGTGAGCCGCAGGGCCGGGGGCCGACCGAGCCGGTCGAACAGCATCGCGGCGCGGGCCAGCGTGTCGATGAACATGCCCGGCTCGGGCTCGAAGGCGATGGTGACACCGACCCGCGCCGCATGCTCGAGCACCGGCTCGAGGCTGGACACGAGCCGATTCCACATCGTCTCGGGGGCGGCGGCGTCGCGACCGATCCCCGACCAGAGCGAGACGCACCCCGCCCCGAGGTCGGCGGCGACGTCGATCGCGCGGCGCGTGAACTCGACGCGACGGGACCGTGCCTCCCGATCGGCCGAGACGAGCGTCGGCTCGTGCTTGACCGTCGGATCGAGCAGGTGCCGGGCCCCGGTCTCGACCACGCACGCCATGCCGGCGGCCGCGAGCGCCGCGCGCCACCGCGCGAGCCGGCCGGCGCGATCGGCCGCGAAGGGATCGATCGTGTGCCGGTCGAGCGTGATCGCGAGCGACTCGTAGCCGAGCTCCCGGAGCAGCGGGACCGCGTCCAGCGGATCGACGTCGCCGATGCTGTTGGTGCTGAAGCCGAGGCGCATGGACGACGGACGGTGGCTCCGCCCCGGGAGGACTCAGGTGGGGGGCACCAGTTGCCGCCCGGCCAGGAACACGCCGAGGAGCGCGAGCACGACGACCGCCCACGACTCCCCGCACGACGCCAGCACGAGCACGGCGTCGAGCGTGATGATCGACATGATCGCGTTGCCGACGGCCGCCCGCACCCGCGCGGCCGACGGGTCGGCGATCGCCACCGCGGCCCGGGCGAGCACCGACCCCGCGAGCACGCTCCAGAGCAGGAGCCACGTCGGCGCCGGAATCCGCGCGGGCCCGGGGCCGACGCCGGTGGCGAGCGGCAGCCACACGTGGCCGGCGGCGATCGCGAGGCCGAGGGCCATGCCCAGCGTGCCGGCGGCGAGCGTGGCGACGCGGCTCCGGCCGGCCTCGTCCCGCGCGAAGAGCGTGATGCCCGCGACGTACGCCGCCATTCCCGCGGGAATGGCCCACTCGTGCGCGTGCGTCGGTCCGCCGGCCGCCGTCATCCCGAGGAGCCAGTTGAGTCCACGGCAGGCCCCCATCACGACGGGGCCCGCGGCCGTGTGCTTCGCATGCCGGTCGTAGAGCCAGACCGTCACCGTGAGGGCCGCCCCCACGAACGCCGGCCACGGCGCGCCCGATGCGAACGCCGCGGCACATGCGGCCGCCGCGCCGACCGCCATGAGCAGATGGCCCACGGACGCCGCCGCCGCCACGCCGATCGCGCCCTTCGGCAGCGGCCGCTCCGGCCGCTCGGTGCGGTCGATCGCGACGTCGTACACGTCGTTGAGCACCATGCCGGCGGCGTAGAACCCGAGCGAGGCCAGCACCGCCCATCCGCAGGCGGCCGGCGGCCACTCGACCACGCGCAGACCGGCGCAGACGAGGTATCCGGCAAGCGCGTCGGCGGCGGCCGTCGCGAGGTTCGGCAGCCGGACGAGCCGCAGCCACGCGATCATGTCACGAAAGCTCCACGCCGGCGTCGCGGGCCGCGGAGAGGAGGTGCGCCCGCGCGGCGCGGGCCGCGTCGTCGGGCCGGTCACGATACGGGTAGAGCTCCACGGTGATCCACGTGTCGGGCGTGTGCGCGGCGATCGCCCGGAACACGGCCCCGAAGTCGATCGCCCCTTCGCCCGGCACGAGGTGGTGATGCACGCGGCTCGCCGCGATGTCCTCGAAGTGGTAGTGCCGCGTGTGCGGCTTCATGAGCGGCACCCACGTGGCGGGATCCTCGGCCACGCAGTAGGCGTGCCCGATGTCGAAGTTGAGGCCGAGCCACGGATGACTCACCCGCTCCGCGAACTCGAGGTACTGCCCGAAGCGCTCGATGAGCAGCCCGGGCTCGGGCTCGATGAGCAGCGCGACACCGCACTCGCCGGCGACGTCGAGCACGGGCATGATCTCGTCGTAGAAGATGTCCGTCGCCTGTTCGCGGGTCTGGCCCGGCTGGATCTCGCCGCCCGGCTCGGTGGAGATGCTCGTGGCTCCGAGCTCGGCGGCCAGTCGCAGGGCACGCTTGGTGTGCTCGCGGCGGATCGCCCGGTAGTGTGGGTCGGGATCGGTCCAGCCAGGATGCCAGTAGGGCTGCCGCGGATCGGCGATGGCGTTCATCATGAACGCGTTGATGTTGGAGATCACGAGGCCCGAGCGGGCGAGGGCGGCACGAATCGCCTCCTTCTGAACGCCGAGCAGGCCCGCGGGCCACGCGTGCGGCACGTCGGCCAGCAACTCGATTCCGGCGTAGCCGAAGCCGGCGATCCGTTCGATCGCCGACTCCACCGGCACGTCGAGGTAGGCGTTGGAACTGAAGGCGAGGCGCAGCGGCATGGCACGGGTTCCGGGGGTTCGACGCAGAGACTATACCCGGCGCTAGCTCGACGCCGAGCGATACCGGGCCAGCGCCCGCTGGAACACGAGGCGCGAGACGACGAGCGACGCGGCCGCGGCCACGACCACCGCCACCACGCCCCCCCACGACTGGCCGGTGAACGGCTGGGCGATGACCCGCGCCGGCACGTTGACCACGAGGAGGATCGGGATCACGAACGTGCAGAGCATCCGCAGCGGACCGCCCCACGGCCCCGAGTAGATCTCGGCGGGATACCGCGAGAAGTTGGTGAGGTAGAACCAGAAGTCGTACAGGCTCTGGTTGCGGCCCATGTGGATCGTCGCCGCCGCGAGCATGATGACGAGCCCGTACAGGATCGCCACTCCGCACAGGACCACCAGCGGATAGAGCAGCCAGGCCACCGGCGGCGGCGCATGATCCAGCCGCGACGTCGCCCACGCGAGCAGGCCCACGCCCACCGCGCCGTTGGCGAGCGCCGAGAAGTCGAAGCGGTGCATGGAGAGCAGGAACTGCGCGTCGAGCGGCTGCACGAGCACCGCGTCGAGGCCGCCGGTACGGACCATCTCCGTGAGTTCCTCGGCGCTCGGCATGAAGAAGGCCTGCACGATCGAGTTGATGATCAGCCCCGTCGCCACGAACGCGAAGAACGGCTCCTTCGACCAGCCGGTGCCCCTGCCGATCTCGGGCGTGAACGTGAAGACGAGCAGGTAGAACGCGAGATTCATCGACATCCAGCCGAGGCTCGTGACGCACTCCAGGATGAAGTTCGCCCGGAACGTCATGTCGCGGACGAGGCAGGCCCGCGCGAAGGTGCCGAAGATCGCGAGGTAGCGGATCACGTCAGCCTCCGAACGCGCTGTAGCGGCGCACCCCGCGCCGCCACGCGACGCGGCAGGCGACCGCCATCGCCACCACCCACCCCGCCTCGATCGCGAGCGACCAGACGAGCTGCGTCCCCCGGACCTTGCCCAGCCAGACGGCGGCCGGGAAATACGCCGTGTACTCGAAGGGCAGCCAGCGGACGACGTCGGCGAGACTCACGCCGGCCACGCCGCTCGGCACGCCCGCGAGGAGGTCGATCGGAAACATGTGCCCCGAGAGGAGGTATTGCACGAGCATGTAGCCGAACACGATGCTCGACACCTCCATGAACCAGAAGCCGAGCATCCCGAGCGTGGCCTCCATGAAGAAGCCGAGCAGGAACGAAAGGACGAGCGCGACCACGAATGCGGCGACCGTGACGGCGTCCGGCGGCTCGGGAAAGTAGCCGCGACAGAAGAAGAACACGCCGGCGAACGGCACCAGGGCCACCGCGTAGTAGACGAGCTTGTGGGCGACCCGGGCGGCGAGCAGGAACGACACGTAGTTGACCGGCTGCACCAGGAACTTCTTCACCGACCCGTCACGGATGCTCCGGGCGATGCCGCCGGCGAGCCCGGGCATGCTCGAGAACGCGCGGGTGAGCATCGTGAGCAGGTAGTAGGCGACGATGTCGTTCCGCGTGTAGCCCGAGATGTCGGTGCGGCTCGTGGCCGCGAAGACGGCGGTCCAGAGGAACACCTGCGTGACGATCGGCAGGAACCGCATGAGCGTGCCGAGGGCGAAGTCGCCCCGGTAGACGAGCCGCTCCTCGAGGCAGATCGAGAGCATCGTCCACCAGGTCCGCAGCCCCTGCAGCGGTGCCGCGGAACGTACGGCCTCGCCGGCGGCGCTCATGACGCCGCCCCCACCGCACCGGCCTCCCGCCGGTCGGCGCGGAACAGCCCCGCGACGATTTCCTCGAGCGGCACGTCCTCGACCGACACGTCGCGCACCCCCTCGGTGCGGAGGATCTCCGGAAGCGCGTCGGCGATGCGGCTGCGGTCGATCCGCAGGATGACCTGCGGCCCGCGCACCTCGCAGGGAAACCCGAAGCCCTCGATCCGCCGCTGGTCGGGAGGCTCGTCGAAGTCGAGTGTCACGATCTTGTGCGTGGTGAAGCGGTCGACGATCTCGGCGAGCGAACCGTCGTAGAGGATCTGGCCGCGGGTGATCACCACCACCCGCTCGCAGAGCGCGGCGACGTCCTTCATGTAGTGCGTCGTGAGCACGACCGTCATCCGCCGTCGCTGCTGCACGCCGCGGAGGAACTCGTGGATCGTGTGCTGGGCGACGACGTCGAGGCCGATCGTCGGTTCGTCGAGGAACAGCACCTCGGGCTCGTGCAGCAGCGCCGCCACCAGTTCGAGCTTCATCCGCTCGCCGAGCGACAGCTCGCGGACCGGCTGGAGGATCAGCCGCCGCACGTCGAGCATGTCGACGAGCTCGTCGCGGGTCCGCTGAAACCGTGCCGGCTCGATCCGGTAGATCTCCTGGTGGAGTCGGAAGCTCTCGGCGGCGGGCAGATCCCACCAGAGCTGGTTCCGCTGCCCCATCACCAGGGCAAACCGGCGCCGGAAGTCGTCGTCCCGTTCCCAGGGCACGTGGCCGAGGACCCGGGCCGTGCCCCGCGAGGGCGTCACGATCCCCGAGAGCAGCTTCAGGAGCGTGGTCTTGCCCGCCCCGTTGGGGCCGAGCAGTGCCACGAACTCGCCCCGGCCGACCTCCAGATCGACTCCCTTGACGGCCTCGACGACCCGGCTCGTGCGGTGAAACAGCCCGCGAATGCTCGCGGCCAGCCCCTCGGGCTTGTCGTAGACGCGGTATTCCTTGGCGAGCCCCTCCACGCGGATGACCGGATCGGCGGCCGCGGTGGCGGGATCGGTGTTGTGCATGCGGCGAGTATAGGGGAAAACCGGGCCGTCCCCCGCTGGAGCCGGCGTGCATGATTCGCATCGGACTCGGTCACGATACGCATCGACTGCGGCCTGGCAACGCGCTGCTGGTGGGGGGCGTCGCGATCCCGCACGACCGCGAGGCGGTCGGCCACAGCGATGCCGACGTCCTGCTCCACGCCATCACCGACGCCCTCCTCGGGGCGGCGGCGCTGGGCGACATCGGCGAACTGTTCCCCGACACCGATCCGGCCAACAAGGGCCGCGATTCGGCCGACATGCTCCGCAGGGCGGCCGACCTCGTCGCCGCGGCCGGCTGGCGGATCGGGAACCTGGATTGCGTGATCTTCGCCCAGCGGCCCAAAATTCTGCCGCACCGGCCGGCCATCCGGCGGCGGATCGCGGAGATCCTCGGGATCGACGAGTCCGCCGTCTGGCTCAAGGCCAAGACGGGAGAAGGCGTGGGCCCCATCGGCGAGGAACTCGCGATCGGGGCCGAGTGCGTGGTGCTCGTCGAGCGGACGTGACGCGCCGCCCATTCTGGTGCGCCGCGAGCGCGTGCGAACCAATGGTGAGGCGATTCCGCGAACATCGTCGCGTCGAGCGATGCTGTCACCCCCGTCGAACACCGGCCGCGTCCATCCGCCGCCACGCGGCGGCCAGCGAGCCGTTCGTGTCGATCCCGCGGCAGCCGGCCTCGACGACGGTCACGTCGTAGCCGAGCCGACGGGCATCGAGCGCCGTCTGCAGGACGCAGAAATCGGTCGCCAGCCCGGCCAGCACGATCTCCCGCACATCCGCGGACCGGAGCAGCGGATCGAGGCCCACCGGCGTCGTGCCGTCGGCCTCGAAGAACGCCGAGTAACTGTCGACATTCCGGTGGACGCCCTTGCGTACGATTCCAGCAGACGGCGGCACCTCCAGACGAGGATGGAACGCGGCGCCGTCCGTCCCGGCGATGCAGTGCTCGGGCCAGAGCATCTGCTCTCCGTAGGGCAGCGCGATGCGACTGAAGGGCATCTTGCCAGGGTGACTCGACGCGAATGAAACGTGGCCGGACGGGTGCCAGTCCTGGGTGACGATCACGCGGCGAAATGCGTGCATCAACTCGTTGACGACGGGCAGGATCGCATCGGCTTCGGTCACGGCGAGGTTGCCGCCGGCGCAGAAATCGACTTGCACGTCGACGATCACCAGGGCGGTCGTCATGGTCACCATCCTCGATCAGTCCGCCGAAATCCTACTCCGTCACGCCATGGACCACCGCCCCGGAGAGGTGCGCTGAACCTGCATTGCGTGATGGCGGCACAACGGGCCACAATCGCCGCCGTTCCGGGCATCCCCTCGGTGGAGCCCGCGTCACAGGACCACCTGACGGAAGCGGAGGCGCGATGGCGACGGCGGAAACGGCGAACGGACTGCCGAAGATCGAGGTCTACAGCACGCTCACGCGGACGAAGGCGCCGCTCGTGACCGTGAAGCCCGGCCACGTCGGCATGTATCTCTGCGGGCCCACGGTCTACAAGCCGAGCCACATCGGTCACATGGTCGGCCCGGTGATCTTCGACACCGTGAAACGCTACCTCGTCTACTCGGGCTGGCAGGTGACCTGGGTCGTCAACGTCACCGACATCGACGACAAGATCATCGCCGAGAGCGCCGTCCGCGGCACCACGATGGCGAAACTCGCCGCCGAGATGACGGCCGACTACCTCGAAAACCTCGCCGCGCTCGGTGTGACGAGCATCGACGAGATGCCGAAGGCCACCGAGCACATCGGCACGATCATCGCCTTCATCGAGGGGCTCGTCGCCAAGGGCTGCGCCTACGCCAGCGACGGCGACGTCTACTTCGACGTGACCCGGGATGCCGACTACGGCAAGCTCACCAACCGCTCGGTCGAGCAGACGCAGGGCGAGGGGGGATCGACCGCGGAACGCAAGCGGTCGGCCGCCGACTTCGCCCTCTGGAAGAAGGCCAAGGCCGGCGAGCCCGCCTGGGAAAGCCCGTGGGGCCCCGGCCGCCCCGGCTGGCACATCGAGTGCTCGGCGATGAGCAAGGCGATCCTCGGGCCGCACTTCGACATCCACGGCGGCGGCCTCGACCTCGTGTTTCCGCACCACGAGAACGAGATCGCCCAGAGCGAGTCGCTCCACGACTGCCCGATGGCGACGTTCTGGATGCACAACGGCCTGATGCAGGCGGCTGGCGCCGCCGGCAAGGTGGGCGGACGGCCGCGGGGCGAGGCGGGCTCGGCCGACGACGCGGCCGCCCAGGCGGCGACGAAGATCTCCAAGTCGACCGGCGCCGAACCGTTCAAGAACCTGCTCGCGCGGCATCGGCCCGAGGCGATCCGGCTGCTCCTGCTCTCCACCCATTACCGCAGCCCGATTCATTTCGGCGAGGAGCCGCTCGGTGAGAGCGCCCGGGCCATGGAGGCCTTCGAGCGGCTCTTCTCCCGCTGCCAGCGGATCACCGGCACGGCGTTCCACGCCCTGCCCTGCCGCGATCGCCGGGCGGGCGACGCCGCCGTCGCGGCCGCGGGTGAGGAGGTCGGGCTGCTGCGGGAAAAGTTCCTCGCCGCGATGGACGACGACTTCAACACCGCGATCGCCGTGGCGTCGCTCTTCGATTTCGTCCGCGTCGTCAACAAGTTCATCGACCAGCATGCGCTCGAGGCGAAGAAGCCGGCGACCGAACTGGCCACCCTCGACGCGATGATGCTCACGCTTCGCGAGCTGACGGGCGTGCTCGGCCTGTTCCTCGAGCCGCCCACGGTCACGGGAGGCACCGACGACGGACTCGCGGCGAAGCTCATGGAGCTGATCATCGAGATCCGCGCCAACGCCCGGAAGGCGAAGGACTTCGCCACCGCGGACCTGGTGCGGAACCGGCTCGCCGAGGCGGGCGTCGTGCTGGAGGACCGGCCCGACGGCACGGGCTGGTCGCGGAAGTAGTCGCGCTCAGGGCACGCGGCCGAGCTCGGCGAGGATCGCGCGCACGATCGCCTCGGGATCGCCTGCCACTTCGACGATGATCGGCCGCTCGTCCGCGGTCGGACGCTCGAGCAGGGCGAGTTGGCTGTCGAGCAGCGTGGTGGGCATGAAGTGGCCGGCCCGCCGCTCCATCCGCTCGCGGATGACGCCGCCCGTGTCATCGAGATGCACGAGACGGACGGCCGGATGGGGCAGGCCGAGCCGATCACGGTAGCGGCGGGCGAGGGCCGAGCAGGCCAGCACCGTGTCGCCGCAGCCGGCCACGGCGTCCCGCAGCACGACGGCGAGGGCGTCCAGCCACGGCCCGCGGTCCGTGTCGTCGAGCGGCGTGCCCGCCCGCATCTTCGCGACGTTCGCGGGCGGATGAACGTCGTCGGCGTCGAGAAACGACCAGCCGAGGGCCGCCGCGAGCCGCCGGCCGATCTCCGTCTTGCCCGCTCCGCACACCCCCATCACGACCAGCGCACGGGGGTCGGCGGAACGGTCGTGCGCTTGGGGGTCGCCATCGATCATGTCACAATCCTACCGCCCGGCGACCGCGGTGACCGCCGCGGCCGGGGCGCGGGGAGATCGACCAGCATGACCATCGCGATCGTCGCCGCCGCGATCGCGATCCTCGTGGTGCTCGTGGCCCTGGCGAGGGTCAACGCCTTCCTGGCGTTCCTCGCGGTGTCGATCGGCATGGCGATGGCGCTGGGCGTGCCGCCGGCCGATGTGCCACCGCTCGTGCAGAAGGGGCTGGGGGGCATCCTCGGAGGCCTCACGATCGTGATCGCGGCCGGAGCGATGCTCGGCCGGCTCGTGGTCGAATCGGGGGCCGCCCAACGGATCGCCACCACGCTCGTGAGGTGCTTCGGCACCTCGCGGATCGCCTGGGCGATGGCCGCGACGGGCTTCATCGTCGGGATCCCGCTCTTCTACAACGTCGGCTTCGTGCTGCTCGTGCCGATCGTGTTCGCGATCAGCGGCCGATTCGGCCTGCCGGCCGTGGCGGTGGCCGTGCCGGCGCTCGCCGCCTTGAGCGTGGCCCACGGCCTGCTGCCCCCGCATCCGGCCCCCGCCGGCCTGGTGCGGCAGTTCGACGCGAGCCTCGGCCTCACCCTGCTCTACGGCACGATCATCGCCATTCCCGCGCTCGTGCTCGCCGGGCCCGTGTTCGCGCGGTTCCTCCGGGGCATCGACGCCCGTCCGCTGCCCGGGCTCTCCGCCCGCGAGCTGCCGGAAGCGCAGTTGCCCGGCATCGCGACGAGCCTCTTCACCGCGCTCCTGCCGGCGCTTCTGCTCGTCGGATCGACGGCCGTCGAGATCGTGGCGCCCCAGACAGCCGCGTCCTGGCCGCTGCTGCGGTTCATCACGCACCCCGACATCGTGATGCTCCTGACGCTCGCCGTGGCGGCCGTGACACTCGGCACCGCCCGCGGCGAGACGCTGGCCGCCGTGATGGCCACCTACGGCGCGGCGCTCGCCGATGTCGGCCCGGTGCTCCTCGTCGTGGCTGGCGCCGGGCCGTTCAAGGAGGTGCTCGTGTCGACCGGCGTGGACCGGCAGATCGCGGCCGCCTTCGCGGGGATGGCGCTCGACCCGCTCCTCCTGGCGTGGCTCGTGACGGTGACGATCCGCGTGTGTGTCGGCTCGGCCACCGTGGCCGGCCTCACGGCGGCCAGCATCCTCGCCCCGCTCGTGGCCGACCCGGCCAACGGCGTCGATCCCAACCTCATGGTGCTGGCCGTGGGCGCGGGCAGCCTCGCATGCTCCCACGTCAACGACGCGGGCTTCTGGCTGTTCAAGGAATACTTCAACGCCAGCGTCGCCGACACCTTCCGCTGCTGGACGGTGATGGAAACGATCGTCTCTCTCGTCGGGCTCGCCGGCGTGCTCCTCCTCGCGCGGATCGTGTGACGCCCGCAGCCGGAGTGATCAGGGCAGCTGGATCGCGACCGGCTCGCCCGTGGGCCCCTCCGCCGCGGCCATGTCGCGGATCTCCTGCGAGATCTTCATCGAGCAGTACTTCGGGCCGCACATGCTGCAGAAGTGCGCGCTCTTGAACGTCTCCTGCGGCAGCGTCTGGTCGTGGTACCGGCGGGCCGTCTCCGGATCGAGGGCGAGGCGGAACTGCTCGTTCCAGTCGAACGCGAACCGGGCCCGCGAGAGGGCGTCGTCGCGGACGCGAGCGTTCTTGCGATGCCGGGCGAGATCGGCGGCGTGGGCGGCGATCTTGTAGGCGATCACCCCCTGCTTGACGTCCTCGGCGTCGGGCAGGCCGAGGTGCTCCTTGGGCGTCACGTAGCAGAGCATCGCCGCGCCACTCCAGCCGGCCAGGGCCGCGCCGATGGCGCTGGTGATGTGGTCGTAGCCGGGGGCGATGTCGGTGACGAGCGGCCCGAGCACGTAGAAGGGGGCCTCGTCGCACTCCTCCATCTGTCGCTTCACGTTCATGTCGATCTGGTCCATCGGCACGTGGCCGGGGCCCTCCACCATCACCTGGCAGCCCTTCGCCCAGGCCCGCCGCGTGAGCTCGCCGAGCACGTGCAGTTCCGCGAACTGGGCCTCGTCGCTCGCGTCGGCGATGCTGCCGGGCCGCAGCCCGTCGCCGAGGCTCCACGTCACGTCGTACGCGCGGAAGATGTCGCAGAGATCCTCGAAGTGGGTGTAGAGCGGGTTCTGCTGCTTGTGCGTCATCATCCAGCGGGCGATGAGCGACCCGCCGCGGCTCACGATCCCCGTGATCCGGTGCATCGTCAGGTGCAGATGCTCCTGGAGCAGACCGGCATGGACGGTCATGTAGTCCACCCCCTGCTTCGCCTGCTTCTCGCACATGTCGAGGAAGTGCTGCGGCCGCATGTCGTCGATGTCGCCGCCGAGTTCCTCGAGCATCTGGTAGATCGGCACCGTGCCGATCGGCACGGGCGACGCGTCGATGATCGCCTGGCGGATCGTGTCGATGTCCTTGCCGGTGGAGAGGTCCATCACGGTGTCGGCGCCGTGGTGGACCGCCATGTGGAGCTTCTGGAGCTCCGTCTGCTCGTCGCTCGTGACCGCCGAGTTGCCGATGTTCGCGTTGATCTTCGTGAGCGCGGCGATGCCGATCGCCATCGGCTCGAGCCGCTTCGTGAGGTGCACGGTGTTGGCGGGGATCACCATCCGGCCCCGGGCCACTTCCGCCCGGATCAGCTCCTCGGGAAGATCCTCGCGCTGGGCGACGAACTTCATCTCGGGGGTGATCTCGTTGGCTCGGGCCTTCTCATACTGGGTCATGGTTGAACTCCGACGGTGTCGCCGCGTCCGATGCGCGGTGGTGCAAGGGTAGCAAATCCTTCGGCCCGGTGACGCCCCCCGCGTCCGCCCGCACCGGGGGCCACGTGCCGCTGCGCGGCCGACCCCCGACACGCCGTCAGAGCGTCTTCAGATACTCGAGGACCGCGGCCTTCTCGTCCTCGGCGAGGGCGTCGGGGAAGTCGTGGCCCGCGGCGGCCTTGCCCGGCCTGCGGGTGTCGAAGTATCCGCGGCGCACGGCGGGCACGAGCCTCTCCTCCGGCATCCCGGCCAGTTCCTCGACCTCGAGCCCGACGCGGACGTCGTCGTACCCCTGCGGCGACCGCCGCCAGACGACGGGACGCTCCCGCGGATGAAGAAGGTGCCAGAGCGTGGGCACGGAGCCGTTGTGCAGGTAGGGCGCGGAGGCCCAGATGCCGTCGAGCGGCGGGGCGACGTATCCCCCCGGCGTCTCGCGGTCCCCGAGGCCCGCCGCGTCGGCGCCGAAGTGCCCGAACCAGCTGACGTTCAGGTCGTGCCGCTCCCGCGCGGAAAGCGCGTCGAGCCGCACGCGGTCGGTGCCCACCTCGTCGATCGCCACCAGCCGGTCGGGGTACGAGCCGCCCGGGCCGGGCACGCCGTGGCACGCCGCGCAGTGGTCGGCGAAGAGGCCGGCACCGCGGGCCGCGAGCGGTCGGTCGATCGGGCCCCGCCAGCGGGGCGGTTCGAGGGCGAGGATCCAGGCCTCGATGTCGCGGAAGTCGTCCTCCCATTCCCGGAACTTCTCGGGGCCATTTTCCTTCACGAGCAGAAACTGCATCAATATTCGGTGCCCCTTGGGGGCGAAGCCGTCCACATAGAGCGTCTTCCGCTTCGCGTAGTGCCACCACGGCGGCGCGTCCATGTCGTGGTGCACGAGGTCGAACCGTGGCGGCCGCTGCACGATCGCCAGGTCGGCCGCCCGGTGCCGCATCAGCGCCACGCCGAACATCACGGCGTTGGTCGTCCCATTGGTCGTGCCCAGCGGCAGGAGGAGCGACCCGACGTCCATGTGGCCGAACGCCTTCCGCTGCCGGACCTTCACGAGCCGGACCTCCTCGGTGAGCGTCTCGAGCGCGTAGGTCGAGTTGGGCACGCCGGGGATCGCCTCGCCGCGGACCTGCCCCTGATGACAGGCCAGGCAGTTCATCGACCAGCGGCCGGCCTCGTCGACGACGTACTGCATCGACCGGGACGGATCGTCGCCGCGGGGCACGAGCCCGTAGCGTTCCATCGCCATCCGCCGCCGCTCCGCGACGCCGGCCCGCTCCGCCCGCGTCCGGAGCGGTTCCTCCCACGTCGTCCAGAGGTCGTCGAAGACCTCCTGGTCGAAGTCCGCGGGCAGGTAGGCCCGGTGGAGGAGGTGGCCGTGACCGCGGGCCGCCTCGATCGCGGGCGATCGGGCGGGCGGCGAGTCGGCGCGGCCGACCACCGCACCGGCGACGGCGGCGCAGGCAGCCGCCGCCGCGCCGAACCAACGCGTCACCCGGGTCCGTCGTACGATTCCGTCGGACTTCATGGCATACTTCGGCGGAGAACCTCAGACCGCCGCAGTATAGGCCGCTCCCCGCCGCCGTCCGCGGTCCCGCCCGCCATGCCCACCGCCAACCCCATCCTGATCCCCGAACTGCGCGTGATGCTCGCCGAGGGCGACACGATGGGCCTGCGCGAGGTGGCGGAGGAACTCCACCCGGCGACCGTCGCGGAGTTTTCCGAGGGCCTCGACGACGCGGAGATCTGGCGGCTGCTCGACGCGGTGCCCGTGGAGCGGCAGGCGGAGATCTTCCCCTACTACCCGCTGGTGCGGCAGGTCGGCCTCTTCCAGGTGGCCGACCGCCACCACCTCGGGGCACTCCTCGAATGGATGGCCCCAGACAGCCGCGACGACCTGCTCCGTGAGCTCGACCCGGAGTTCGTGGAGGAGATCCTCCCGCTGGTGGCGAAGGCCGAACGGCACGACATCCGGATGCTCCTCTCGTGCCCCGAGGGGTCCGCCGGGTCGATGATGACGACGGAGTATGCGTCGCTGCCGGCCGAGATCTCGGCGGGCGAGGCGATCTCCAGGCTCCGCTCGCAGGCCCCCAACAGCGAGTCGATCTACTACATCTACGTCCTCGATCCCGAGCGGCGGCTCGTCGGCTTCGTGTCGCTCCGCGACCTGATCCTGGCGAAGCCCACGGCCCTGGTCTCGGAGCTCATGCAGCGAGACGTGATCAACGTGCGCGTCGACGAGCCGCGGGAGCGCGTCGTCGAGAAGCTCGCCCGCTTCGACTTCATCGCGATCCCCGTGGTGGACGACCACGGCCGCCTCGTGGGCATCGTGACGCACGACGACGTCCTCGACGCCGTGCGCCAGGATGCGACCGACGACGCCCAGCGGATCGCGGCCATCGCCCCCCTCGGGGAGGGCTACCTCGAGGCCGCCCTCGTCTCCATGACGTGGAAACGGGGCATCTGGCTGACGATCCTGTTCGCGACGGCCGCGATCACCGCCATGGTGCTCGCACGCTGGCGTTCGCCCCACGCGTGGCTCGTCGCCTTCATTCCGCTGGTGATCGCCAGCGGCGGCAACTCCGGCAACCAGTCGGCCACCCTCGTGATCACCGCCCTCTCGACGGGCGACTGCCGGCTCGGCGACTGGAAGCGGATCCTCCGCCGGGAGTTCGCCGTCAGCCTGATGCTCGGCGTGCTCCTCGCGATCCCGGGCTTTCTGCTCGGCCTCGCCTACGCCCCCGACCCCATGCATGCCCTGGTGATCCCGGCCACGATCCTGAGCGTGGTGATGGTGGGGTCGCTCGTGGGCTGCGTCCTGCCCCTCATCTTCCGCTCGCTCGGACTCGACCCCGCGCTGATGAGCAATCCGTTCGTCTCGGCGATCGTCGACGTGGTGGGCATCGTGATCTACATGGGCATGGCCCTCGTCCTGCTCGAGGGATGACGCCTCCGCCCGGGGCTGCCGGTGCCCCGTCGCCGGACGTTCGCTGCGGGCTCCGCCCTGCGCTCACTCCGCGCCGGCGGCGCTCCGCCATCCTGGCTGCGCTTGCCAGCGAGGCCGGCTCCCGGGGCACCGGCAGCCCCGGGGTGCCCTCGTTCGTGCGCCCG
>Ga0007796_10000072_pt1 | contig 23786 bp, 23 predicted proteins | sample CryBogmetaGMA0M_FD_60373 | JGI IMG/M metagenome (GOLD analysis project Ga0007796, IMG submission 60373) | Freshwater microbial communities from Crystal Bog, Wisconsin, USA - MA0M | ecosystem: Environmental > Aquatic > Freshwater > Lake | place: Crystal Bog, Wisconsin, USA | collected 2009-07-06 | reverse complement strand
GTCCGCGACAACCCTCGGCTCGAGGTGCAGAAGGGCGACGTCCGCGACGTCGCCGCGGTGGCGGCGGCCGTGCGCGGCGCCGACGCCGTGATCCACCTCGCCTGCATCTCCAACGACCCGAGTGTGGAGCTCGACCCCGAACTCTCGAAGTCGGTGAACCTCGACTCCTTCGGCCCCACCGTGAAGGCGGCCAAGGCGGCGGGCGTGCGCCGGTTCATCTTCGCCTCCTCCGGCAGCGTCTACGGCGTGAGCGACTCGCCGCAGGTCACCGAAGAGCACCCGCTCGTGCCGGTGTCGCTCTACAACAAGTACAAGGCGGCCTGCGAGCCGATCCTGTTCGCCGAGCAGGGCCCCGCCTTCACGACCGTGTCGGTTCGGCCTGCGACCATCTGCGGCTATTCTCCGCGGCAGCGGCTCGACCTGACGGTCAACATCCTCACGAATCACGCCGTCAACAACGGCAAGATCACCGTCTTCGGGGGCGTGCAGATGCGGCCGAACCTCCACATGCAGGACATGGTCGACCTCTACTGTCTCTTGCTCGAGGCGCCCGCCGAGAAGATCGGGGGGCAGATCTTCAACGCCGGCTACCAGAATTACTCGGTCGCCGAGACGGCCGAGGTGGTGCGGAACGTCGTGCAGGAGGAGATGCCGGAGAAGGGGGAGATCGAGATCGTCACCACGCCCTCCGACGACATCCGCTCCTACCGGATCAACTCCGACAAGATCCAGCGGGTACTCGGCTTCGTGCCCAAGCGGACGATCGAGGACGGGGCTCGCGACCTGATCCTGGCCTTCCGGGCGGGCAAGCTCCCCGACTCGATGACCGACACGCGGTATTCGAACATCAAGACGATGAAGGCCGTTCATCTGACGTGAGCCCATGACGGATTCGAACGAAACCTTCGTCGTTCTCGGGAGCAACTCGTTCTCCGGCGCCACGTTCGTGGCGGAGGCCCTCGCCGACGGCGCCCGGGTGATCGGGATCAGCCGATCGCCCGAGCCCGACGTGTCGCTCCTGCCCTATCGCTGGCGGCCGCACGACGCCTTCACGTTCCACGCCCTCGACTTCAATCGCGACCTCGACCGCATCGAGGAGGTGATCCGCGAGGCGCGGCCCGAGTACGTCGTCAACTTCGCCGCCCAGAGCATGGTCGCGCAGAGTTGGGTCCATCCCGAGCACTGGTACCAGACGAATGTCGTGGCCACGGCCCGGCTCGTGGACCGGCTTCGGAAGATGGACTTCCTGCGGAAGTTCGTGCAGATCTCCACGCCCGAGGTCTACGGCAGCACGAGCGGCCTCGTGAAGGAGACGGCGCCGTTCAGTCCGAGTACGCCCTACGCCGTGTCGAAGGCGGCCTGCGACATGAACCTGCTCGCCTACCGCAAGGCCTTCGGGTTCCCGGTGGCCTTCACGCGGGCGGCCAACGTGTGCGGGCCCGGTCAGCCGCTCTACCGCATCATCCCGCGGACCGTGTACTGCATCCTCACCGGCACGAAGCTCCGGCTCGAGGGGGGCGGCACGAGCGTGCGGTCGTTCATCCACATGGCCGACGTGGCCCGCGGCACGCTCGAGGTGGCCCGCCGAGGCCGGCCGGGCGACGTCTACCACCTCGCGACCGACAAGAACCAGACGATCCGCGAGGTCGTCGGGGAGATCTGCCGCCAACTCGGCGTGCGGTTCGAGGATGCCGTCGAGATGACGCCCCCGCGGCTCGCACAGGATCCCGCCTACCTCCTCGACTGCACCAAGGCCCGCACCGAGTTCGGCTGGGAGCCGACGCGGTCGGTCGAGGACGTGATCCGCGAGACGATTCACTGGCTGCGGACGAACCTCGACCAACTCGCCCACGCGCCGGCCGACTACGTGCACAAGGCATGACGGGGAGCCACCGATGTATTCACTCCTGGCCCCGTTACTCGGCGTCGCTCTCACGGTCTTCGTTCATGCTATGGCGTGGCGGATGATTCGCCCGCGGAGCCCCGCCAGACTGCTTCTGCCGGCGGCCGTCGCGGGTGGTCTCCTGGGTGCTTGCCTCACACTGGCCATCGTTCCCAATCCGGGCCCCCTGCAGTCTCTCGAAGCCACGTTGCTTTTCCTTCCGATGATCGCGTGCTACATGATCTCCTTGCCGGCCTTGGAGGCAGAGAGCCCGTCCGCGCTCATCGTGACCCATGTCCATCGTTGCGGGCGCGCGGGTGCCACGAAGGAGGAGTTGGCAGGCGTCGTCAACGACGACGTTTTCGTCATCAACCGAATTCGCGGACTCGAGGTCGAGGGCCTCGTCACGCGTCGGGGCGAGGATTTGTCGATCACGCCGGCAGGAGTTCGCTTCCTGAACGCCTTTTTGCTCTACCATCGACTCGCGGGTCGTCAGACCCTCGCAGGGTGAAAGGAGCAACCGGACACATGTCCTTGCCCGAGGTCAGCATCGCCGCATCTGCGTGGATCGCGGCAGCCGCAAACCTGATCGTGAACTTCATGTTGTTGCGCACATCGAGGTCCGTCAGCATCGTGCGCAGTCTCTTGTGGAGCTTCCTTGTCGGACTCGTTCTCTTGTTCATTTCAATCGGGCTTGCTTGGAGGCACCTGCCGTACGAGGGTATCGCGCCGCGATTTACGGCCGCCGCACTCACGTACGTGTGTGTCTCCTATTTTTTCTTTCACCTGGTCCATATCCCCGAGGCCTCGGTCCGGCTTCGAGTGCTTCAGGAGCTTGCCGCAGGCGTACCGTTGACGCAGAGTGACATCCTGCGTCGTTATAACGCCGGATCGATTCTTGATATTCGGCTGCAGCGGCTCACGGGCAGCGGGCAGATCGTAGTTGACGCCGGCCGGTTTTTCACCGGCCGGAAACGGATGCTGTACATAGCTGCGGTTTTCTCGGCGACGAAGAGAATCCTGTTGGGGAAGTAGTGTCTTGATCACGATCTTCGTCCCCGCCTTCAACGAGGCCGGCAACATCGCGGCCACGATCGACACCGTGTTCGGAGCTGCGCACAAAGCGCAACGCGAAGACCTGGAAATCATCGTCGTTAACGACGGAAGCACGGACTCGACGGGGTCGGTCGTGCGCGAGTTGGCTTCACAGCGCGCATGCGTCAAGCTCATCGAGTTTCAAGCAAATCGGGGGCTCGGTGCAGGATTTCGGGCGGCCTTGGCGGCTGCACGCGGGGATCGGTTTCTCATCGTCCCCGGCGACAATGACATGTCCGAGGATCTTCTCGTGGCGTTGTTTCAGAACGCGGAACGGGCCGACATGATCCTCAGTTACTTTGTCAATAAGGAAGAGCGTGGGGTGGCCCGCAATGTCGTGTCGCTCCTCTTCGGTGCCATCTACATGATCACGTTTGGAATCTTCGTTCAGTACATCAATGGGCCATGCGTGTATCCGACAGGTCGCCTGCGCGACCTCAGTCTGAAGGCCGATCGATTTAGCATCGTGGTCGAGGTCACGATCAAACTGCTGTGCTCGGGGGCGACTTACTACGAGGTCGCTGGCTACATGCAGAACGGCCTGGCAGGAAGCACCTCGCTTTCCTTGCGAAACCTTGTCGAGGTCGTGAAGTCGTACGTGCGCCTTGTGTACGAGATCAAGGTCGTACGGCGATCCGACTACTCCCAACGCCCGCGTCGGGTCCGCTAGGGTGCTCCGTAGAGGTGGCGTCGATGACGAGCAACGGCCTCGCGGTGCGGCGCGCGTGGAGGTCGGCGAGAGCCGTGTTGACCTGTTCGAGGGGGTAGCGATCGCGCAACAGGAGGTCGAAGGGCAAGCGGTGCTCGAGGTACAGGGCCGCAAAGCGGGGAACATCACGATCCGGCTGGCATCCCCCACCCCAGGTGCCCTCGATCTGGCGGCCGCGAATGAGATCATGGGGGTCCAGTACGATGCGTTGGTTCGCCGGAGGGTGTGAAGCGAAGACGCAACGTCCGCCGCGTTCACGAACCGACGCGAATGCCCGCTCGATCGTCGCCGCCGAACCCGCGGCCTCCACGGCGTAATCGGCCCCCCGGCCGCCGGTGATCGCGCGCACGGCTTCGACGGGATCGTCCGCGCCGGCGTCGACCAGTCGAGTCGCTCCGAACTGTCTCGCAAGTTCCAACTTATGGGGGGCTACATCGACCACGATCAGTTCTAGAAGGTCGCAGCGACTCGCCGCCGCCACGGCGCAAATGCCGACTCCACCCAGTCCGAAGACGACGAGTGTGGAACCCGGTTTCGGCGCCAGTGTGTTCATGACGGCACCAGCGCCGGTTGGAAGAGCACAGCCGAACAGGACGCCAACGTCCATCGGTACGCCGTCTGGCAACCGCGTCACCCGGTTTTCGGAGACGACGGCGACTTCGTTGAAGGTCGTCACGGGTCCAGCGTTGACCACTCCTCCCTGCCGGCGATAGGAGGAACCTCCCGCATCGATGCCGTCGCCCCTGATCCACGTCAGGACCACGCGGTCACCCGACCTTACCTTCGTCACGCCATGTCCGACATCATGAACGACGCCGGTGCCCTCGTGGCCCAGCAGATGGGGCAGATAGGGATCCGCGCCGCGGAGACCGAGCGCCTCCATGAGTTGACTGTGGCACACCCCACTGAAGGCGACGCGCACGACCACTTGGCCGTACCCGGGTCGGGGCGCTTCAAGATCATCCACGATCTGGAGCTGCTCTCCCGGACTCGTCAGGATCGCGGCGCGCACCTCAGCCTCCGCGAAGTGATACGTCGAGTGGCCGGACGAGCATGTTACGCAGGAAGACGTCCCGGCTGAGCAACGGTCCGGCATCCTCGATAGGCCTTCCGAACACCACCTGCGGCACCACTCGCTCGGCTGGATCGAGATCGATGTCGCACAGATACGGACCGTCGTGCTCAATCATCCGGCCGATGACGTCTGCCACTTCCGAACTCCTGGTAATTCGCGATCCGTCGATCCCATGCGCCTTGGCGACCTCCACAAAGTCCGGAAAGGAAAGGCCGCCGTTCTTCGACGAAGCGTGGTATCGAGAGCCGAGCCATTGGTCTTGGGTCTGCTGAATCATGCTGTAACCGTGATTGTTGAGCACGACGATCTTGATCGGAAGCCGGTGATGGAAAACCGTGGCCAGTTCCTGGAGATTCATCATCAATCCACCGTCGCCGATGATGCACAACACCGGATTCTTGTTCGTCGCGAGGCTCGCGCCGATGGCCGCGGGCAGTGCATACCCCATCGGAGTGTTGTTCAGCGCGCTGAAGACCCTCTGGCCGGGCTTCGGGTCCCACGCCTGCATGAACCAGGCGATCGCGCAGCCTGTGTCGATCACGATGCAGGTATCGGGAGCCGTCGCGCGGGAGAGAAGCTTGATGAACGCGTAGGGATTCGGACGCTCCTGCGCGAAGTTCTCATCTGGGCAGATGTTGAACTCGGTCTGCCACTGGCGGATTCGATCGCGCCACACCGAAATGTCGGGAAGCGACACGTGTGGCAACTCGGCCAGCAGCGCCGCCAGAAAGGCACGGGCGTCCGCCTCGACCGGAAGGTCGACATGCATTCCGAAACGCGCGAACTTACCGAGTTCGGACGGGTCGACGTCAACGACGATCTTTCGAGCCTCGCGAGCGAAACTGCTCAAAGGAGAGCCGGTTTCGTGGGTGTCGAGTCTGGTGCCAATGGACAGGATGCAGTCGGCGTTTTGGACGGCGAAGTTGCCGTGCCGTGTGCCGTGAAGTCCGAAGGTGCCGACGAAGACGTCGAGATTCTGCGAGACGAGATCGAGCGCCCCCCACGTGGGGGCGACTGGCATCCTCGTCCGCTCGAGAAACTGTCGAGCCTCAGTGGCCGCATTCGCGAGTCGCACCCCCCAGCCGAGGATCATCACCGGACGCTCCGACTTGCTGACGATGTCGAGCGCGGCGCGTGCCTGCGGCCCGAGCGTCGATGGAAGCGCCGACACCGGCGTCGGGACGAAAGGCTCGAGTTCCTCCGGCAAAATGTCCTCGCGTTGAAGGTTGTCGGGAATGTCGATGAGCACCGGGCCGGGGCGACCGGTGGTGGCGATGAAGATCGCCTTTTCCAGTTCATAGCGGATCCGCCGAGGATCCTCCACCAGGACCGCGTACTTCGTAACGGGCCTGCACATGGCGACGATGTCCGTCTCCTGAAAGCCGAACTGCCTCACCCCCGTATCACGCTTGAGCCGAAACGTGGCCACCTGACCGGTGATGTACAGGACCGGAACGGAATCGTAGAACGCGCAGCACATGCCGGTGATGAGATTGGTCGCTCCGGGACCGCTCGTCGACACGGCCGCCCCCGGGCGGCCCGTGACCCTCGCGTAAGCATCCGCTGCCATCGCGGCGGCCTGCTCATGGTGCGGACACACGTATTCGACACCCTCCGTCTGGGCGATCGAGTCGATGAGGTGGAGGCACGCTCCGCCGGCGATCGCGAAGACGTGCCGGATGCCTTCGTCGGCGAGGAACTGTGCGACGTAATCGGAGAGTTTCATTCGACGTTGACTCGGTGTGAAGCGGGATTTCTCGACTTACGAAGGGTGCACCCGCCGGAGTTTGCAAAGATTCGGATCAGCCAGCAATTTCTCGGTGAACTCCGGTTTGCCCCACGGGTCGTGAACAACGGAGAAGTTTCGTCCTCCGACCACGGCACGTCCTTCACTGATTCCCCAACGAATACACCTGTAGATGGCTTCGAGTGGCGTCCCGGGATCGCCGGCTGCCACGAATCGCTCGGTCGCCCCGAGGTTCTCGCCGGCGTGTGCTCCGCTCGCTATCGTCTCGGCATGAATCTTGGTTCGCACCCAGCCAGGGCCGACGATGAAGGCGTTGAGGTCTTTGCACTCGTCATCGATGAGTTCGCATGCCTTGATGAGGGCGATCTTGGAAAGGCAATACGCGGAGTAGTTCCGGAAGGGACCGTTCGTTCCTCCGCCGGCGAGAAAAACGACATGGCACGTCTCGCCCTGGCGACGATAGGGATACAGCGCGTGGACCGTTTCTAATTGGGAAAGCGTGTTCACCCGCACATTCCGCTCCCAGGAGCTGAACGGTGTATCCATGAACGGGCCGATCGGGAGCATCGTCCCTACTGCGGAGATAATGACGTCCCATCGACGTCCAGTCGCCGCGAAGCGTGTGGCCACCTCATGCGCTGCGCCGTCGTCAGCGAAATCACACTGGATCAGGACCGGCTCTGCGGTTGGGGGGAGTCCGGTCATGTCGGCGACGGTATGTCGACACGTACCCCCGACGCGCCAGCCCTCCAAGGCGAAATGGCGAAGAAGCGCCGTGCCAATATCTGCGCTCGCACCGAGAACGAAGACTTCTCTGTCGACGGCTACCACGGCATCGCCTCGCGCTTCGTGATGAAGAGTGAGCCGTCGCGGTACGAGCGTGGCATGTCCGCGATCGAGTGAACGCGGTTCCATCCGCGCATCTGCGCGAACAGATTCACCCCAAGTGAGGACATGTGTCGAAACACCGACTCAGCGTTCTCGTCGCTGCCGATCTCGACCATCGCTTCGGTCGATAACCAGTGATCCGCGTCAGTCGCACAAAGGATGACAGACTCATGACCTTCTGCGTCAAGCTTCATGAAGTCGATTTCGCGGAGGATGTCGCCGATCCCGACCGTCTTCACCGGAAACCGTTCGAGTTCACCGTACGGCTTCTTCTTTGCGCCGGCGAGATGGCTACCCGTTGTGTTGCCAACGACACGGACAAAATCCATGCTCCCGGTTGACGACGAGACCGCCGCCTCCGCGACGGTCACCGATGAGCAATGGTTGGCCTCCAGAGTCGCCTGCAGCGTGCGGAACGTCGTCGGGTCAGGCTCGAAACTCCGGACTTCGAATCCACAGCGAGACAACAGCAGCGAGTGCAACCCGATGTTTGCTCCGATGTCCAAAACGCGTCGGTACCGTTGGCGTTGGCGAAGGTAGAACGAAAACATGACGAGTTCGTCGAGGCCGAACAGTTCGAGTGAAGTGATCGCGCCCATGCGCCGAAAGGGAAACACGATGCGGCCGTAGTCTCCGAACGACACTGGCCGCGGATCCTCCGACGAGAACGCGTCGGCCACCGCGCGCCGCGCGACCCGGTCAAGAAGGCGATACGTTGCCGTTCCCGGTGCTTGCCGGTCGACTCCTTCGGGCAGTGCATCCAAGATGGCGGCGAGCACGTCCTCGGATTCTGTCGGTTGCCGTTGGTCCATCGTCGATCCTCACCCTCAAAAAGGCCCTTTGAACCAGTCGCCGGGGACGTCGTGGGGTGACTTCCTCGCGGCGGCAATCTGCCGAACGTCCACCTCGCGGCCGAGCATCTCGGAAACCGCCACGGCGATGTGCTCGGCCCGTGGATAGAACCCTGCGGTCAGCGCCGGGCTCGTCGGCACAGGGTAGTCGGGAAGCGTGATCCGCCTCGGCGGAATCTTCAGATGACTGAAGCACTCGCATGCGGCCGTCGCCACAATTTCACTCGCGACGGAGCACATCGGACTCGCCGTATCCACCGCCAGCAACCGTCCCGTCTTTCGCACGGAATGCAGCACTGTATCCCAATCGAGCGGCCGTATCGAGCGCAGGTCGATCACATCGGCGGAAATACCCGCCTTATGCAGAAATGGCAGGGCGTGGATGGCTTCGACGGTCATGTATGACATCGTGACGATCGTCACGTCGCTTCCTTCCGTCACCAGCGCGGCCTTCCCCAGTGGTACGCGATAGTCGCCTTCCGGCACTTCCCCGCGCATCTGATGCAACCAGCGATGCTCGAGGACCAGCACCGGGTTGTCGTCGAACAACGCGGACACCAGCAGCCCTTTGGCATCGGCCGGGGAGGAAGGCATGACGACCTTCAGCCCGGGAATGTGGGCGAACCACGACTGCAGATTCTGGGAATGCGTTGGGCCTTGTCCCCATCCCCTGCCCAGGATCAGCCGCACGACGATGCGCACGGGCGACCCCTGACCGCCGAACATGTACTGCCACTTGGCGGCGTTGTTCACGATCTGATCAAGCGCCAAGAGAAAGAAATCAAGCCGCTGATGCGTCATCAGGCAACGGGCGCCGTCGAGCGAGGCCCCGATCGCCACACCAGTCATCCCGGCCTCTGACGTCGGCATGTCGAAGACACGGAGCGGACCGAACCGCTCCGCGAGGCCGGCGGTGGTGCCAAAAATCCGCTTGGGGTCGTCGACGCCCAGTCCGAAACAGAGGACCCGGGGATCGAGGTCCATGGCCACGGCCGTCGCGTCGGCGACGGCGTCCGCGTACGTGCACTCCCGGCTCATTCGCCCCCCTCCCCGGAATACAGGTCGCGGTAGGCGTCCACCGGCTCCGGGAAAGGCGATGCCTCGGCGAAGGCGAAGGCGGCCGTGACTTCGGCCACGATCTCAGCCTCCATGGCTACGAGCGATTGCCGCGTGATGACGCCCGAATCGAGCAACCGTGCCTCGTACGTCTCCACGGGGTCGGCCGCCCGCCACCTCAGGAATTCCGCTTCGGTGCGATATCCAAGATCGTTGTCGAAATTCGGTCCGCAGTGCTCGCGGTATCGATACGTTGTGAACTCGAGGAACACCGGGCCACCGCCTGCCCGGATCGCCACCAGCGCATCTGAGGCCATCCGGTACACCAGTTCGGGATCATTGCCGTCCCCGTGTGCGACCGACACGCCGAGGCCCGCGACCATCTCGTGGATTCGCCGGCCCTCCGGTTGCCGGACGCGGAGCGGCGAATACACCGAGTAGAAGTTGTTCTCGCAGAGATAAAGCACCGGCAGGCGACGGACGGCGGCGAAGTTGACCGCTTCGAAGAAGACCCCCTCCTCGACGGCCGCATCCCCGAAGAACACGCATGCAACCTGCTGTGAGTTCCTAAGTGAAATCGAAAGCCCCAAGCCCGTGCCGATCGGGATCGTGCCGGCGACGATCGCCGTACTACCCTTGAATCCTACTCCTTCGTCGATCAGGTGCATCGACCCGCCCTTGCCACGGCTGCACCCGGCGCGCTTTCCATAAATCTCCGCGAGCAGGCGAGGCATGGACCCGCCCTTCGCGAGATAGTGGGTGTGGGCGCGATGGCCGCTTACCGCGAGATCGGTTGGGGCGAGAGCCAGCCCGACGGCAGCGCTCACCGACTCCTGCCCCACGGAGAGGTGCACGGGGCACCGCATCCGTTCCTCGGAGTAGCGTGCTGCGATGGCCTCCTCGACGCAGCGCAGCCGCTTCATCGAATGCAGCAACTCGACCTGCGGTACTTCCTGGCTCGGCGCTCGAAGCGTCATGGGATGAACCAGTAGTAGTCGCCCGTATAGCCCACGTCGCGGAACACCTGTTTCCACTCCGCGACGGACAGGATGGTCTTCGCCGTCAGGTTCCAGGCGTACATGCGTTCCTTTTCTGCATCGTTCCGGTAGGCATCGACTGTCACAAAGGCTCCCTGCCGTTTCACTCGCTCGATCTCCCGCAAGGCCTCGCGGACGCCGTCGAGTTCGAGATTGTGGATGGTGTTGATAGCGATCACGACATCGAAAGACCGGTCGCCAAACGGCAGCGCACGCGCGTCGGCCACTTGAACGTATGGCCGCATGCTCTCGACCGCGTTGTCGATGGCATAGTCCGAGATGTCGATCCCCCGGACGGTGATGCCCGGAATCAACGCGGCCATGTCATGCAGCATGAAGCCCTTGGCACACCCCACGTCAAGCACCGACGACGTAGCCGATAGTCCATAGTGCCGCTGGAACACAGGAATCGTGGGCTGCCAGAAACGAGGATGATAGGTGAACCCGCCGTACCCCGTGCGTCGGTCGCCATCGAAGAACTCCTTGCCGAAGAGGCGTGCCGTGGCTCGATCCTTTTCGGTCTTCGTGGCCGCCCGAGACTCGACATTGCGCGCCGGCCGTGGATAGTTCACGAGCAGATCGACTTCTCCCCCCATCGCACTTACACTCCGTTTTCCTCGAGGGCTACCGTGCCGTGCGGGCGAGCAGCGCCGATTTCGTGGTCGTTGGTGCGGGCATCATCGGCGTCGCCATGGCCTTGGAGCTGCGGCGGCGTTATTCGACCGCGACCGTTGCGATCCTTGAGAAAGAGCGAGCTCCCGGCCTTCACGCCAGCGGCCGGAACAGTGGGGTTCTGCACGCGGGATTCTACTACACTTCCGACTCGCTCAAGGCCCGATTCACCCGGGACGGCAACGCGGCCCTCAAGGCCTACTGCGACGAGCGACGACTGCCGCTCAACCGATGCGGAAAACTCGTGGTGGCGACGTCGGCCGCCGACCATCCTCCTCTCGACGAACTGCTCCGGCGGGGGGCCGCCAACGGCGTATGCCTCGAAAGCGTGACGGAGGCCGAGGCCAAACGAATCGAACCTCGCGTTAAGACCCATGAGCGGGCGATTTGGTCGCCGAACACGGCCACAGCCGATCCCGGTGCCGTGATCACCGCCATGCGCGAGGACGCCGAGCAGGAGGGGGTGCGGTTCGCCCTCGGAACGGCGTTCCGGCGTCTTCGCGGCAACGAGATCGAGACGTCGCAGGGACGCTGGTCGGCGGGCTACGTGGTCAACTGCGCCGGCCTCCACGCCGACCGGATCGCCCGCCAGTTCGGCTTCTCTGAGCACTACGCGATTCTGCCTTTCAAGGGGCTTTACCTCTACAGCGATGAACCTGCGGGGGCGTTCCGGACCAACATCTATCCCGTCCCGGATCTCCGGAATCCGTTCCTCGGTGTGCACTTCACCGTCACGGTCGACGGCCATGCCAAAATCGGCCCGACCGCGATCCCGGCGCTCTGGCGGGAGCAGTACGCGGGGGCGGCGGGCTTCCGTCTGCGCGACCTGGCCGACATAGCGCGGCTGCAGATCGGCTTGCTGTTCTCGGCTGGTTTTGAGTTTCGCCGGCTCGCCGTCGAGGAGCTCGCCAAGTCCAGCCGGCGGCACCTCGTGGCCCTGGCCGGGAGGCTCGCGGAAGGGGTGGCGGCCGCAAATTACCGACGCTGGGGCCGTGCCGGGATCCGCGCCCAGTTGCTCGATACCCGCACGCGAAAACTCGAGATGGACTTCGTGCTCGAAGGGGATCAGCGCTCGATGCACGTGCTCAACGCGGTGTCACCGGGCTGGACGTGCGCCATCCCGTTCGCGAAGTACGTCGCGGACGAGATCAAGCGGCTTCGAGGATGACACGGGCCTTGGCCCGACGGTGTCGGACTCCGAGATACACTCATGCTCTTTCGGGCGATTGGCCCCACGCGACCGAGGATGACGGGAGAGCAAGACATGCAGCGACTGCCGCGTCCATGGGTGTCGGAGTGCTGGTTCATCGGGCCCTTGCTGTGCCTGACGTTGCTCGCGTGGTGTGCCGCCAACGCCAAATGGACGGCCGCCTCCTGGGGCGAGCCGGCTTCGTATATCGAGGACCCCGAGAAATCGGATGTCGTGATCACGCTGGCGGCCATGAAGGCCTATTCGGTCGGAGACGCCACGCCGTTCATCTGGAAGACGGTCCGGCATCTGGGCGCACCGTACGAGGCGAGTTGGAACGACTGGCCTAGCCTCGACGAGGTGCACGGCGTTGTGCAACTCGTGTTGGCGAGGCTCTGCGGCGCCTTCGCCGGTCTGAACACGCTGATCGTGCTCGGTCACCTCCTCGCCGCCGGCGCCATGTATGCGGTCGCGCGCCTGTCGGGTGCCGATCGGATCTGGGCGTTCACGGCAGGGCTCGCGTTCGGCGTCGCGCCGTTCCTCTTCGCGCAGTCCGCGCATCACTCGACGGTGGAGTGGGCATGGCACGTGCCGCTCTTCACCCTCGTCTGGCGGTGGGTCGCCGTGGACGGCGGCATCAACCCTTGGTCGAGCAGGTTTTGGTGGGCGGTGGCGATCGGACTTACGACAGGACTGCAGTGTGTCTACTACACGAACATCCTGTGCCAGCTCACGCTCGTGACGGCCCTGCTGCACTATTGGCGACACCGGTCTTTCCCGGCGCTCTGCTCCGCTCTTGCCGTCATCGCCGCCGCTGCCGTTGGCTTCTGTGTGTCCAATCTCGATACGTGGACCTTCAAGCTCGTCTACGGGCCAAACGAAGGCGCCCTCGTCCGCGAGTACAAGTGGCTCGAGATCTACGGTCTGAAGATCAAGGATCTCTTCATCGCGCCGGTCACCCACCGCTGGGACACGTTCGCCACGTTCGCGAAGGCCCACCGACAGGTCGCTCCGTTGCTCGACGAGGGCGCGTCGTATCAGGGCATCGTGGGCCTCGCCTGCCTGCTGTGGCTCGTGTCCACGGTCGTGAAGGACATGCTCAAAGGCCGCGAGAAAGACGTGCCCATGGAGGCCTGGCAGATACTCTGGATCGTCCTCGTGTTCACGACCGGCGGTTTGAACGCCTTGTTCGCCGCCACGACCGGATTCACGATGTTCCGCGGTGGCTGTCGCTACAGCATCGTGATCCTGGCGCTGACGCTGCTCTGGGCCGCGCGAAGGCTCACGGCGATACAGGCCGAGGGGGAGCGTTCGCGGCCCGCGGGTGCCACGGACTGGCGATGGCTCGCCGCCGCGGGGATGGGTTGCCTCGTCGTTCTCTGGGACCAGATCCCCAGGCCGCCTTCTGACGAGCACACGGCCACGATCGCCCGGCTGGTGGCCGCCGACCGCGAGTTCACCGAAAAGATGGAGTCGGCCCTGCCCGACGGGGCCATGGTGTTCCAGATGCCGGTGATGGAGTTTCCGGAGTCACCGATACCGGGTGTGCCTCCCTACGACCACTTCCGGCCGTATCTCTACAGCAAGAACCTCCGCTACTCGTTCGGCTCGATGAAGGGCCGAGAACGCGAGAAGTGGCAGCCGGTCGTGCAGGGCAAGTTCTTCGAGGGAGCCGCGCTCGACCAGCAGGCCGGGAAAATCCGCGTGAACGAGGCCAACGCCCGCGTGGCCGTCGACGAGCTCAAGCGGCTCGGCTTCTCCGCGATCTACATCAACCGCAACGGGTTTCCCGATCGGGGGAAGGGGCTCGAGGAGGCGCTGCTCGATCTCGGCTACACGAAGCCCCCGATTCGCAATGCGACGGGGGACCTCGCCTGCATCATGCTCGAGAAATAGAGAGAGCGTTGGGTCGTGCGGATCGGCCGGTCTGCACCTACTGAAACGTCGCCGCCGCCCACTCGTGCAGGCTCCCGTAGGCGACGACGCCAAGTTCCAATCGCCGCTTCCGCTCGGCCTCGGCATCCGGATCGCGGACGATCGCCGCCGAATGAATACCCGCGTTGAGGCCCGCCTCCCAGTCGCTCGGCGCATCGCCCACCATCCACGCCGCCTCGGCCGCGAATCCGTGTTCGGCGAGCATCTCATGGATGAACCGCGGCGAAGGCTTTCGGTAGACCGGCGGTTCGTCGGGCCGTTCGGGAGCGATGCAGATGCCGGCGAAGAGGTCATTGCCGAGGCCGATCGCGTCGATCATTCGCCGGTTCACGGCCTCCACGTCGGCCAGCGTGAAATACCCTCGCCCCACGCCCGACTGGTTCGTGAATAAAAAGAGTTTTGCACCCTGGTCACGGGCCACCCGCAGCCCCTCGCGGACTCCGGGCAGCACCGCCACGCCCTCCGGCGACGCGAGGTAGTGCCGGTTCTCGATCAGCGTCCCGTCACGGTCGAGAAACACTGCCTGCGGCATGGCGAATCGTCCGTTCATTCAGCCCATGGTAACCGCCAGGGCCACTGCCGACGCCTGGCGAAAAGGAGAGATGACGAGCCGGGATGTGGGAGGCATACTCGGAGGGAAAAGGACCACCAGCATGCACGACTCCTACCTGCGCGCCGCCCACCGTGAAAGCGTTGCCGTTGTCTCGGAGATCACCGAGCACCTCGGCACGCTCGCGGTCATCGGCGCCCGCCTGCTCGAGTGTCTCCGGAAGGGCGGCACGATCTACCTCTGTGGCAATGGCGGCAGTGCGGCCGACGCCCAGCACGTGGCCGCGGAGTTCGTGGGCCGGTTCCTGCGCGAGCGCCGGCCGCTCCCGGCGATCGCCCTCACCTGCAACACCTCGATTCTCACGGCGATCGGCAACGACTACGACTTTTCGCAGGTCTTCGCCCGCCAGGTGCGGGCCTGCGTCGGCCCGATCGACTGCGTCGTCGGCATCAGCACGAGCGGGAAGTCGGCGAACGTGCTCGAGGCGTTGCGGGCCGCCCGTGAACGGGGCGCCATGACGATCGGCTTCACGGGCTCCGGCGGCCACGAACTCGCCGCACTCTGCGACGAGTGTCTCCTCGCTCCGTCCGATCAGACGCCGCGGATCCAGGAGGCCCACCTCGTGGCCTGGCATCTCATCTGCGACCTGGTGGAGCGCGGCGTCATGACAGAGGAGCGGCCGTGACCCCCAAGCCCATCTCCGACGCCGTCGCAACGCCGCGCGTGCTCATCATCGGCGACGTGATGCTCGACCGGTACTTCGAGGGAACCGTCGATCGGATCTCGCCGGAGGCGCCCGTGCCCGTGCTTCACGTGCGCCGGTCGTTCAACCGCCCCGGCGGGGCGGCCAACGTGGCCGTCAACGTGGCCGCGATGGAAGGGATCACGCGGCTCGTGGGCGCTGTCGGGCCCGACGAGGCGGGCCGGCAGCTGCGGACGGTGCTCGGTGCAGACGGAGTCGCCTGCGACGACTTGGTGGCGGTGGCCACGATCCCCACCACCGTGAAGACGAGACTGATCGCTTCGCACAATCAGGTGGCCCGATTCGACGAGGAAGCCATCCTCGACGACGGTGCGGTCCGGGCGGAACTGGTCGCGCGGATCGCAGCGGCCGTCGAACACGTCGACCTGGTGCTGATCTCCGATTACATCAAGGGCGTCTGCGACGACGCCGTGTGTCGCGCCGCCATCGACGCGGCCGGCCGGCGGGGCATCCCGGTGATCGTCGACTCCAAGAGCCACGACTACGAGATGTTTCGCGGGGCATCCGTGATCACGCCGAATCGCAACGAGGCGACCGCAGCCGCAGGCTTCCCGATCCGCACGCCTGCCGACGGGCTCCGGGCGGCGCAGGTCATCCGGGAGCGGTACGGTATCGGGGCCGTCGTCGTGACGCTCGGGGAGCAGGGGATGGTGTTTGTCACCGGGGCGGAGTCCGACGTGATTCCCACGCAGGCCCGGCAGGTGTACGACGTCACCGGCGCGGGCGATTCCGTCGTGGCGGCGCTCTCGGTGGCGCTCGGCCGGGGGATGTCGATGCGGCAGGCCTGCCTGCTGGCAAACGCCGCGGCTGGCCTGCAGGTGGCCCGCGTCGGGACATCGCGGATCACGTGGAGCGAGGTGATCTCCGCGCTCGATGGGCGGCCGGCCACCACCCTTGGAAAGATCGTGTCGCGCGAGGAACTGCGTCAGGCGGTCGGTCTGGCGCGGGCGGAGGGCCGGAAAATCGGCTTCACGAACGGCTGCTTCGACATCCTCCACCACGGTCACGTCCATCTGCTCGAGGCGGCCGCGCGAGAGTGCGACCTCCTCGTCGTCGGCGTGAACTCCGACGCCTCGGTGACCCGCCTCAAGGGGGCCCCCCGGCCATTCGTCCCGTCGTTGCAGCGGCAGCAGGTGCTCGCGGGGCTCGCCTCGGTGGGCCTCGTCTGCGAGTTCGGCGAAGATACGCCGCTCGAGTTGATTCAGCTCGTGGAACCGGATGTGCTCGTGAAGGGGGGCGACTACAGGCTCGAGGACGTCGTGGGCGCCGACGTCGTGCTGGCCCGCGGTGGCCGCGTGGTGACGCCGCTCTTCGTGCCCGATGTCTCGACCACGGGAGTCGTCGAGCGGATCACGCGGGCGGCGGGCCCCGGTGCTTCGTGAGGAGCTCCCTCACCTTGCGCTCCACCATCTCGACGGTGATCCCCTGCATGCAGAGGTTGTTTCTGCAGGAAGAAAGCCGGTTGTTGTAGATGCTCACGCAGGGCGTGCACGGCAGGCCGATCGACACCGTGTGGGCGCCGGGGCCGAGCACTCCCCAGACCTTGGGGGTTTCCGGGCCGACGAGCGTGACGATGTCGATGTCGGTGAGCGCCGCGAAGTGCCCGGGTCCGCTGTCGTTCGACACGAGCACGTCCGACAGCGTGTAGAGCACGAGGAGCTCCCGCATCGTCGTCTTGCCGGCCAACGAGACGCACCGCGGATGACCCACGCTCGCGACGAGCGCCTCGATCGGCGGCGCCTCGGAGGGCGACCCGGTGAACGCCACGAACAGGTCGGGGTCGCCGGCCAGGAGCCGACGGGCGACCTCGGCATAACGTTCCCCGTCCCATTTGCGGAGCGGGATCAGGTCGCTGGCATTGGCGTTGAGGAGCACCAATGGCCGCGGCTCCTCGTGCCCCGTGGCCGCCAGGAGTTTCTTCCGCACGCTGGCTCGCTCGTCGGACGTCGGCGTGAACCGCATGAGCTTCGTGTCGAGCGTCGACAGGTCGATGTCGAGCGCCGGAAGAACCTCCGGCTCGCGCCACAGGGCCTCCACGGGCAGCAGGAACGCATAGAGCGCGTGCAGGTGCGGGTTGTAGAGAAGCCGGTGCGTCATCAGGTCGCCCCGCCACGGGCCGTCACCGTGATAACTGTGGTAGCCGACGCGGCGTGAGGCGCCCGTGAGGTAGGCGAGCACCGCGGACGAACGCGCGAAAAACTCGAAGTCGAGCACCGCGTCGATTCGCTCCCTGCGGGCCCGCAGCACGCCCCGCAGGAGCCCGACGAAGGTGCTGATCGCCCCTCCCCGCGGAATCGAGATGACGTTCTCAGGGGGCACGAGGTCGAGCATGTCGAGGATCGGCCGGTTCTCCGCGAGCACCATGAAGAAGATGTTCTCGCGGCCCACGCGGTTCACGATGGCCCGGAGGGCCGGCTCCGCGATCACGGTGGCGCCCTGCTCGACGAGCTTGAGCACGAGCACGCGCCGGATCGGCCCCGCCGGGCGACGCCAATCGAAGACCCGCCGCCAGAGCGTGAGCAGCGCGCAGGCGGGGATTCCCAGCCAGCGGTCGACGAAGCGGATGGTCGAGGCCTTCATGCCGCCAGAGCGTACCTTCGTGATACCGGCGGGCCTACAGGAAGGTGTCGCGTGCCGCCGACGGCTCGATCTGCTCGACCGGCATGTCCGACGCGATCACGTGGTCGATGTAGCGGTTCATGCTGTTGTAGAAGCAGGCGATGTCGGCGCACGTCCGCGTGGCGTCGAACGAGAGGAGGTTCTTGACCGTCGCGACGGCCGTGGCGTCGGCCGCCTGCGGGTCGGCGTAGCCGAGTTTCGTGCCCACCTGTGCCCGGGCGTCGCCTCGCCACGCCGGGCAGTGCACGATGCTGAAGGGGCTCACGACCTGCCGCAAGAATCCCGCATAGCAGACGCCGGGCTGCTCCCGAAGCACGTCAAGCCGTCCGGAAAGCATCGCGATCAGGTTCTGGCTCTGCACGATCTTCACGTCGCCGGCCACCTTTTCCGCCTCGGCGATCTTCGTGCGGATCCGGGCGTTCAAGGCCTCGACCTCTTCGGGACGAACGCCGTACATCAGCGTTTCCCCCTCCACCTCCCGCTTGATCAGGCAGGGCTTGAGCGACAGGTAGGTGAAGCCGTATTCACTGGCGTTCGCGGCGGCACCGGGGATTTCGTCGATGTTGTCCCGCAACTGCCGGCCGTGATACTCCTGCCCCGGCGGCACGACCACGTAGGAGTAGCCGAGTTGGATCGCCGGGTTCGCCGCCCGGACGGCGCGACCGTTGGCGAGGATCTCCACGAGCGTGTTCCGCGGCTTCTTGCCGGCCTGGCCGAAGTGGATGTCCTGATACGTCTCGTTCGTCGCCGCATCGATCGAGAATCGCACCCAATCGGTCGGGTGGAACTGGTCGGCCACCTCGACGATCTTGTCCGCGTGGCCCCCGTGCGTCACGAGGCCGAGTTCGAGCCCGCGGGCCTTGATGTGCCGGACGATGTCGCCGAACTTCGGATGCAACGTCGGCTCGCCACCGCCGATCAGGATCACCGAGCAGAGCCCGCGGTCGGCCAACGTGTCGATCGTGTGCAGCACGTTGTCGCCGGAATACTTCGGACCGGTGTTGATCACCTCGTCGTCGACGCAGTGACCGCAGGCGTGGTCGCATGCCGTCGTGAGATCGAGGTTGATCGAGAGCAGCGGTATCTCGGCGAGGGGGCCCGCGTCGCCCGTCGCCCGGTGGTGCCGCAGCGCGGCGACGAGTTTCCGGAAGGCGACGATCGTCCGCGGATGACGCAACTTGTCGCCAAACTGGTGGATCGTCGGAGCCGGTCCGCCGACGGCCGTCTTGAGTTCGTCGGATTGCATGGGGCGTGCGGAGCGGCGAGAAAATGGGGATTGAAGTCGGTCCCTGTGGCACAGATTATACGGAGATGGAAGGGTGAGCAAACGCGACGGAGGCCGGCCCGGACATCATGAGGATCGTCGTTACCGGGGCTGGCGGCTTCATCGGCTGTCGGGTTGTCGACCGGCTCGTGGCGGGCGGTCATGACGTCGTTGCCATCGGCCGCGGGCTGGTCCGCACCGACTGCCGCGTCATCGACGCCCGGTTCGACGCCTGCGACTGGTCGCGGGTGGGCCCCGTCGAGGGCTTGCTGCACCTCGCCGCGATCAACGACACGACGGTCCGCGACGAGGCCGAGTTGCGGCGCGTCAACGTGGAGGCGGCGGTCGGCTGCATGGAGGCCGCCATCGAGGCCGGCTGCTCGAGGGTCGTCTATGCGTCGTCGCTGCACGTGTATGGACCCATCGCCGCCCCGATGTCGGTGGCCCGGTCGACTCCCGCCCCCGTCAGCCCGTACGGCCGATCAAAACTGATGCTCGAACGTGCGGCGGCCGAGGTGGCGGCCCGCCACGGGCTGCCGTGCATCGGGTTGCGACTCGCCAACGTGTACGGCCCCGGCGAGTCGCACAAGGGCCGGATGGCGAGTCAGGTGCTCCAGATCGCTCGGCAGATGCGCGAGGGAGATCCCGAGATCTTCGCCCCCGGCACCCAGGTTCGTGATTTCGTCTACGTCGACGACGTCGTGGCGGCCCTGGAGGCGGCGACGACGGCTTCCGATCCGCCGATGCCCGCGGTGCTGAACTGCGGGTCGGGCGCGGGCACCTCGTTCAACGACCTGATCGCGCTCCTCAACGCCACCCTCGGCCTCCATCGCGCCGCCCGCCATGTTGCGCAACCCCCCGGCTACCTGGCGCGTGTCGTGCTCGACATCGATGCCACGCGGGCGGCCCTCGGCTGGCGGCCGCGGCCGATCCAGGCCGGCCTTGCGGCCTATCTGGCGTCGGGGGAACTGCGGTGAGCCTTCCCGCAGCACCTCCATCGGCAGACGGGCCCACCGCCACTGCGGCGGTCGACCAGGTGGCCCGTTGGTGGGCGCCGATCGTGCTTGTCGTCGTGACGCTGGTGGTGTTCGAGCCCACGCTGTGGTCGGGATTCGTCTACGACGCCCGGATGCAGATTCTCACGGATACCTTCCTGCACGAGCCGGCCAACTGGTGGAACGTGCTCACGTTCCGCGTGTTGGCGATGGACGTGCTCGATTTCAACAGGCCCGTGCACCTCGCGTCGTTGATGGCCGACGCGGCGCTCTGGGGCAGGCAGCCGTTCGGTTATCACCTGACAAGCATCCTCCTCCACGCCGCCAACGCCGTGCTCGTGTGGCTCGTCGTGCGGGACGTGCTCTCGCATGACGGTGGGGCTGGACAAGGGGGCGACCGCCGCGCGGCGACCCGCAGCCGGGCGATCGTCGCCCTTGTTGCGGCGGGGGTGTTTGCCGTGCACCCCGTCGTCGTCGAGGCGGTGTGCGAGCCGACGTTTCGCGAGGATCTCCTCGCCGCCGCGTTCACGCTCGGGGCCGTGGTCGTCGCCGCGCGGCACGTGGAGACCCCGGGCGGCGATCCCGCCCGGGCCGCGGCCTGTGCGGCCCTCTGCCTCCTGGCCGTCGCCAGCAAGGAGTCGGGGGTCGCGGCGCCGCTCGTGGTCGCCGCCTGGTGGCGGACGTTCCGCGGCGGCGACCGCGGCCGGTTCTGGCCGCTCGCGGTCGGGGGCGGGCTCGCGGCGGTGGCGGCGTTCCTCGCGGCGCGCTTCGCGCTCGAGACGTCCCCCTCCCGGATCTTCGAGGTGCGGCCCCTGTATCCCGGGGGCTCGCTCGCGACAGCGATGGCGATCGAGCCGCGGATCCTCGCGCTCTACGCGCAGCTGATCGTGCTGCCGGTCAACCTCTCCGCCGACTACGGGCTCTCGTCCGTTCGCCATCTGCCGCTCTGGGCGGCGGCCACCGTGCTGGCCGGCCTGGCGGCCGCGGCGGTCGTGGGCGTGCGTGGCGACCGTCGGCTCCTGTTTGGCATCGCGTTGGTCGTCGTGCCGCTCCTGCCGGTGTCGAACCTGGTGCCGATCTACCGCGCCGCCGCCGACCGCTACCTCTACCTTCCCATGGCGGGCGTGGCCTGCATCGTCGGCTCCCTGCTCGACCGGTTCATCGCCCGGGGCACGGATCAGGTGCGGCAGATGTCGCTCGTGGGAGCGATGGCGGTGGTGGCGGCGCTCGCGGTCGCCAACGTGAGCCGCCAGGCCGTGTGGGCGAACTCGCTCGCGCTCTGGGAGGACACCTATCGAAAGATCCCCGCCTCGTTCACGGCGGCGTATGGGTATTCGTCGGCGCTTCGTGAGTCGGGATCTCCCGAGGAGGCCGCAACGCTCGCCAGGCGGGCGATCGACCTCGCCGGTGGCACTCGGGGCGACGCCTGGCTCGCGCTCGCGCTGGCGTTGGACGCCGCCGGCAAGTCGGCGGAGGCGGTCGAGGCGGCGGCCAAGGCGATCGAGGTCGACGGCCGGCTCGCCGATCCCGACGCCCGCGTGGCGGCGCTCGCGATGGAACGCGACGAGGCCGAGGCGGCCAAGCGGGTGATCGGCCGGATCCGATAGGCAGGCCCGCGCGGCTAGACGCCGAGCCAGGTGCGGCGGGCGAGCCCGAGCAGGTCGCCGATGCATCGGCAGGTCTCGGCGAGGTCGGCCTTGCTCGAACCCTGTGTGCGGTCGGTGAACGTGACAGGCACCTCGACGACTCTTCCTCCGGCGCCGTTCACCGCCCACAGCATGTATTCGAGGAAGGCGTAGCCCGTGGGAGGCGTGCCCGCCATGCCGCCGGCCAGCGGTGCTGAAAAACGGTCGAGGACATCGAGCCTCACCGCCCGGAATCCGCTGGAGCCGTCGCGCACCGGCACCCACAAGACCCAGCGTGTGAACCAGCACGCGAGGCGGCTCATGATCTCGCGCGACAGCGGCCGGCCGACCGTGCGGCCACCGGGCACCCGCCGCGATCCGATGGCGAGGTCCGCGGGCCGGCCGCCCGGCGGCTCCATCGCCGCGAGCAACCGCGGGATGTCGTCGGGGTCGTGGCTGAGGTCGGCATCCATGAAGACCGCGATCTCGAATCCGCGGCGTCGGGCCTCGTGGAGGCCCTCGAGGATCGCGCTGCCGAGCCCGCGGCGGCCGCGGCGGATCAGGACGTGCAGCCGGGGCTCCGTGGCCGCACGCGCGAGCGCGACGAGGCCCGTGCCGTCGGGGGAGTCGTCGTCGACGACGAGCATGTGGAGATCGTCACGGGCTCCGAGCACGCGGTCGATGAGCGTCTCGATGGTGTCCCGCTCGTTGTAGGTCGAGGCGTTGACGACGATGCGGCCCGCCGACCACGGCTCGGCGGAGCGCGCGTCGGCGGCCGGGGCGGGAGGCGTGTCGGGCATGGGGCGATTGTGGCCGACGTCGCGCGGCCCGTCACGGGCCGCGGCTGCGCCGGCTGCGGACTGGATGTTCACGGAGGCGGCCGCTGCGGGCCTCGATCTCGTCGATCGGCCGGAGCCCCACCTCGGCGCCCCGCGGAAGGATCGCGAAGTGGCGGGCCGCGGTGAGCGCGTCGACCACCTGGTGGCAGAAGCCGGCGTGCGTGACCCAGAGGGCCGGATCGAACCGCCTGACGTCGACCGCGACGGAGTAGGTGCGGAGCGTCTTGCGCCGCCGCCGCACGTACTGCGGGAAGTACGTGAGGGCGAGCTCGCGGAGCGTGCGGTGGATCGGCTCGCGGTAGCGGAGGAACGGACTGTTGCTCTTCGAGATCGCGCCCCAGTGGCCCCGCCGGCGGAACAGGGCGACGACGTGATCGACGTCGCCCGCGGCGGCGCCGAGGTCCATCAGCAGCGGTGGCATGCCCGCCAGCCACAGGCCACAGGCCGCCACGAACGCCGCCTCGACGCAGTGGGCCCGACCGACGCGGAGCGTCTCCACGACCGAGCGGGCCGTGGGGCCGTCCGCCTCGTCGTTCCAGCGCAGACGGTTGACGAACGCCTGGATCCGTTCGGGCGTGTGCAGGGCGGCGAGCCGCCGGGCCGCCGGCCGCGGCAGGCCGAGACGGGCGGCGAGGGCCGGGACCGCTCCGGGGCCCGGCAGGGGGAGGCGGTGCTGGCGGTGACGTGACATCAATGCCGGAGGGTACCACTGGCACGCACGGGACGGAATCGGCGCCCGAGAGTCGCCGAGCCGGCGGGTGACACCGTAGAATGCGGTGAACCAACGGAGGGTTGTCATCATGATGCGACGTGTCGTGTGTGCGGTCGCGGTGGCCGGGGTGCTCGCATGTGGGGCGGGAACGCGGGAGGCCGCGGCGCAGTGGTGCCATCCGACGTTCGGCTACGGCAACGTCGGCTACTCGGCCGGCTACAGCTTTCAGCAAGTGGCCTGGGGCGGCCCGCGCTGGGGCGGCTGGTGCGGACCTCGTTGGGGT
>Ga0007796_10000071_pt1 | contig 24093 bp, 27 predicted proteins | sample CryBogmetaGMA0M_FD_60373 | JGI IMG/M metagenome (GOLD analysis project Ga0007796, IMG submission 60373) | Freshwater microbial communities from Crystal Bog, Wisconsin, USA - MA0M | ecosystem: Environmental > Aquatic > Freshwater > Lake | place: Crystal Bog, Wisconsin, USA | collected 2009-07-06 | reverse complement strand
AACGCATAACTAGTTGCTCAACGCATAACCATGCCGCCATCGATTTGGAGCACCTGGCCGGTCATGTAGCTGCTGGCGACGTCGGCGGCGAGGAACAGCACGGCGCTCGCTACTTCTTCGGGTTGGCCCATGCGGCCTAGGGGGATCGCACCGAGGATCGGCTCGACGTCGAGATTCTTGGTCATGTCAGTCGCGATAAAGCCTGGAGCTACCGCATTCACCGTCACTCCCCGTCCGGCAAATTCAGCCGCGCAGCTGCGGGTGAAGCCAATCACCCCGGCTTTGGCGGCGCTGTAGTTGGACTGCCCAGGGTTCCCCATGAGCGCTACCACGGAGGTGATGTTGATGATGCGACCCGAGCGGGCTTTCAGCATCGAGCGGCTTACCGCTCGGGTGCACAGGAACACCCCTGTGAGGTTGAGGTCGATCACGCTCTTCCAGTCGGAGGTCTTCATCCGCATCAGAAGGCCGTCCTTGGTAATGCCGGCGTTGTTGACCAGGACATCCAGGCGCCCGGACTTTTCCAGCACGGTTTTCACCATGAGCTCCACCTGCTCCTCATCGGCCACATTGGCTTGATAGCTCCAGGCCTTGCCACCACAGGCATGGATCTCAGCCACCACGGCCTCGGCGGCATCCGGCGAATTGGCATAGTTCACCACCACCTCGGCCCCCTGCGCCGCCAGGGTGAGGGCAATGGAACGACCAATCCCCCGGCTCGCTCCGGTTACCAGGGTGACTTGTCCTGCGAGTGCTTGGCCAGCGAGTGCTTGGGAGAAGGCCATCGGGGCAAAGATTGGGTGAAGTGATCGTATGGCGCCCGGCTCTTAGCCAAAGCCAAGGGCAGCCAGCACCAAATCCATGCTGATCGTGGCGAGCTCAAGTGCCGTGCCCAGGCTTTGCACACCCTGGCGAGGGGGCAGGGTGTCCGCCGGCCGGCCTAGGGCCACCAGGGGCAGACCCAAGAGCAGGGCCCACTCGATGGTTTCTGGATCACTGGCCACCACCACATCGGCACTCGCCACCTGGGCGGCCCGCTTGGCGGCACCTGCAACGGTTGGGGCCGAATCAACGGGGGCGGCGTTGACGACCCGAAGGGTGGGCAGTTTGCTGACAATGCGCTCGGGGAGGTGTTGCCACTGGGCTTGGGGCCAGTCGTTTGCGGTTCCCCAGGGAGCGAGCAGCAGCGCCGGACCCTCCCCTGGCGGCAAGGCGGCAGCTGCGGCATCCAGCTCAGCTTTGGCCAGGGGTAAACGGAAGGCCTCGGCGTTCAGGTGCACCCCCACCGGTTTGAGATCGGCCTCCCAGGCCTGATTGGGCCACAGATTGGCGCTGGCTTGGATCTTTTCCGTGGCGGAAAACCCCGAGGCGGCAATGCGGGTGGGGATATGGCTCATCGAGAGCATCAGGTCCACCTGGCGGCCGCTGGCGCGGTTGAGGCAGAGCTGGAAATCCGGTTCCCGAACCGACCCGAGCAAATTGGCCCAGTCGGCCATGGTGGCGTCGTCGAAGGCAAAGGGAATCACCTTCTCCACGGCTGGATGGAGCTGCCAGAGGGCGGCGGTTGCCGTGGGGCAGACCACCTGCACGTGGGCCTTGAGTTGGCTGGCCACCGCATCGACAGCGGCAAAGGCTTGCAATTGCTGGCTGCTGCCACCGGGAATCAGAAACAGGGCCCGCATTGCGGTGGCATCGGCACGGTGGCCTGATTGTATGGAGCCCAGTCGGTTTGGCCCGCTGCCGGGAGTCTCTTGTGCATTTGCTGATCGCCGCCGCAGGAAGTGGCCGCCGGATGGGAGCCGAAGGCAACAAGTTGTTGTTGCCCGTGGCAGGGCGGGCTGTTCTCGCCTGGACCCTGGATGCCGCCCTGGCCTCCCCCGCAATCACCTGGATCGGCTTGGTGGGCCAGCCGGTGGATGAACAGGCGATTCAGGCCATCGTGGTCGCCGCCAATCCCCGGGTTCCGGTGGCGTGGATCGTGGGTGGGGAGACCCGTCAGGAATCGGTCAGCCGCGGCTTGGCTGGGCTACCCGCTGATGCCGAGGGGGTGCTGATCCATGACGGCGCCCGCTGTTTGGTGGACCCCGATCTGTTGGAGCGCTGTGTGTTGGCGGTGCAGCAGGGCCTGGCGGTGATTGCGGCGACCCCCGTGACCGACACGATCAAGCAGGTGGATGGCGGCGGATGCATTACCGCTACACCGGATCGCAGCCGGCTATGGGCTGCCCAAACCCCCCAAGGGTTTCCGGTGCAGCAGCTGCGGGATGCCCATGCCACGGCCACGGCCGAGGGCTGGAGTGTCACCGACGATGCGGCGTTGTTTGAGCGCCTGGGCCTGGCGGTGCAGGTGTTGGAGGCTCCCGCCTCAAACATCAAGCTCACCACCCCCTTTGATTTGACGATTGCCGAGGCGGTGTTGGCGGATCGCGGTTAGGGCCTTGATCCCACCACCCGTTAGGGAAGCAGCGCGAGGCCGCCGCCTGTGCCATCCAGCTGGGCGCGCACGCCTAAGGGCAGGGCAGCATTGCAGTCGGCGTGGCCGATCGGTAGGCCCGCCACCACGGGGATCCCAAGGTCGGCGGTGCGTTCGCGCAGCACCTCCTCCAGGCTGAAACTTGGGCGCTCTGGGGTGGTGGGGTCCTCGCAGCCGCTGAAGCTGCCCAGGCCAATGCCCGCCAGCCGCTGCAGGGCGCCGCCCAGCCGCCAGTGGGTGAGCATCCGCTCGATGCGATAGGGGGCTTCGCCCACGTCTTCGAGGATCAGGATGGCACCTTCGAGATCGGGCAAATGGGGGGTGCCCAGCAAGTGGGTGGCCACCGTGAGATTGGCGACCAAAAGGGGGCCTTCCGCAAGCCCTGGACACCAGCCCTCCCCGGCCAGATCGGTCAGGGGCTCCCCAAATAGCAGGGAGCGCAAGCGTTGCTGGCTCCAGGCCGGTTCTGCCGCCAGGCTGGTGAGCAGGGGGCCATGGATGGCTCCCCCATGGCCTTGGGCCACCTGGGCCCAGAGCAAGGAGGTGACATCGGAGAAGCCCAGGAGCCAGGTGGGTCCCATCGCCAGGGGTCGTTCCAGCAGCCGGGCGGAACCCCAGCCCCCCCGCATGCAGGCCAGTAGGGACACGGCTGGGTCCTTGCCCGGTCGCTCGGTTCGGAGGTCGGCGGAACGCTCGTGATCGCTGCCGGCCAGGTAACCCCAGCTCCGCAGGGGCTTGCGCTCCACCACCAGCCCCCAGCTCTCCACGATGGCAATGCCGGCATCGAGACGGGCCAGGGCTTCTTCGCCTTCTAGGCAGGAGCTGGCGGCCACCACGGCCACGGAATCTCCAGAAACCAGCGGTTTGGGCAGGCGGATCGGCCTAGCCATCACACCCTCCCCACCACCAGGGCCAGCTGCAGCAGGCCGCCCAGCAGCACCTGGCGGCTGAAATGGCGGCCAAAGCTGGAACGGGGAAGATCGGTGCGCCGCAGCCCAAGGGCTTCCCGCTGCATCCCGGCGGCGGCCAGCAGCCACAGGGGCCAGAACGGCCAGCCCACCCCCGCTTGGCCCGCTGCCCCTGCAAGGGCCAGGGCTGTCAAGCCATAGCAAACGGTCACCGTGAGCGGGGCCCGATCCCCCAGGCTTAGGGCACTGCTACGGACCCCGAGTCCCCGGTCGTCATCGCGGTCGGCCATGGCGTAAACCGTGTCAAAGCCGAAGGTCCAGAGCACGGCGGCCAGCCAGGTGAGCCCCAGGGGCCAGCCGCCAGAGAGGTTGCCGGTGGCTGCGGCCCAAGGGATGAGCACAGCAAAGCCCCAGCACAGGGCCAGCACCAGCTGGGGGTAATCAAACCAGCGCTTGGCACTGGGGTACAGCAGCACCGGCGGCAGGGTCGCGATGGCCAGCCCCAGGCAGCTCAGGCGATGGGCCGCGGGCAGGGCGAGCACCACGGCCAGGGCCGCGGCCAAGGCCCCCACCAGCAACAGCAAAGCTTCAAGGCTGCCCACCCGGCCATCGGCCATCGGCCTGGTTTTGGTGCGCTCCACCAAGGGATCGATGCGCCGATCCCAGAGGTCGTTAGCGATGCAGCCGGCCCCGCTCGCGGCGAGGCCCCCCAGCACGATCAACAGCACCAGGTGTGGGGAGGGCCTAGTTCCTGGTACCAGCCAGAGGCTCCACCCCGCAGGAATCAGCAGGATGAGGCGTCCACTGGGTTTGTGCCAGCGCAGCAACTCGAGCCAGGTCACGAGACGGGCGTTGATGCGGGAAACAGCCACGCTCGGAGCAGACCTGCTTTGGCCGGCACCCTAGGTCTGCTGCGGGATTCTCCTGCGGATGTCAAAGTGGCGCCTCCCAGCCCCAGGCTGCCCGATGGTTCAGGCCCCGCCCTCCCAACAGCCTGGCCAGGCCTTGGGTCGTCGCCGTGTCGCTGCAATCGATATCGGCACCAACTCCATTCACCTTTTGGTGGCGGAGGTGGATCCTGAACTGCGCAGTTTCTCCGTGCTGGTTGCCGAAAAAGCCACCACACGTTTGGGGGAGCGGGATCCAGAGACCGGTGATTTGAGCTCCGATGCCATTGAGCGGGCCTTTCGGACCCTCAGGCAGGACCGGGACCTGGCGCTCAGCCACGGGGTTGAGCAGATCGTCACCGCTGCCACCAGCGCGGTGAGAGAGGCCCCCAATGGGGGTGATTTCTTGGTGGCACTGCAGGACCAGTTGGGCCTCGAGGTGGATTTGGTGAGTGGTCCGGAGGAGGCCCGTCTGATCTATCTGGGCGTGCTTTCGGGGATGACCTTTGGCGATCAGCCCCACCTGATCCTGGATATCGGTGGTGGCTCCACTGAGTTGGTGCTTGCCGATGGCCGCGATGCCCGTTCCCTCACCAGTACCCGGATTGGGGCGGTGCGGCTGCAGCGGGAATTTTGTCGGCAGGATCCGTTGCCATCCGATCAGCACTCCTTTCTCAAGGCCTACATCCAAGGGGCCCTGGATCCGGCGGTGGCCCAGACCCGGGCTGCTCTCCAGCCGGGTGAAAAGCCCCTGCTGGTGGCCACTAGTGGCACGGCCATGGCTCTGGCCGCCTTGGCGGCAGCTGAGGACGGCCGTCCCCCCTTGAAATTGCAGGGGTATCGCCTCACGAAGGCCCGCATTGATCAGCAGATCGCCCGCCTCTTGGTGATGTCAGCTGAGCAACGCAAAACCCTCACCGCCATCAACGAGCGGCGCTCTGAAATCATCGTTCCTGGGGCCCTGATTCTCCAGACCGCCATGGAGATGCTCCAGGTGAAGGAGCTGGTGGTCTGCGATCGGGCCCTAAGGGAGGGTTTGATTGTGGATTGGATGCTGCGCAATCACCTCTTGGGTGATCGCTTCTCGTTTCAAAGCACCATTCGCCAGCGCACTGTCATGCATCTGGCCCAGAGTTTTGGGGTTGACCGCAGCCGGGCGGAGCGGGTGGCGGGCTTCGCCCTCAGCCTCTACGACCAGACCCGGGGCCTCATCCATAGCGATGAAGGTCCGGGCCGGGAACTGCTCTGGGCGGCAGCCCAACTCCATACCTGCGGCAAGAGCATCAATATTGCGGCATACCACAAACACACCTGGTATTTGATTCGCCATGGCGAGTTGTTGGGCTATTCCCAAGCCGAACATTTGATGGTGGCGGCCATTGCCCGCTATCACCGCCGCGGCTTGCCCAAAAAACGCCACGAGTCTTGGCAGTTGATTGTCGACCGGCAACAGCGCCGCACCGTGGCTTCCATGGCCTTGCTCTTGCGTCTGGCGGCTTCCCTCGATCGACGGCCAGCGTCTGTGATCGGCAGCATCAAGGTGGTGCGCCCGCAGGAAGGGGCAGCGAAACAAGCCCCATCGGAGCTGGAGATTTCCCTCGAGCCCGTGGATTCCCTTGCGGGGGAGCAGCCAGCCGATCTCAGTCTGGAGCGTTGGAGCCTTGCCGCTTGCCGGGATGGGGTTCTGGAGGCCTGTGGGCTGTCCCTGAAGGTGCTGGAGCCTTAGGCGCTGTAAAGGTTTGCCATTGCACCTCTGAAATGGAGCCCAGGGGCCTGGCCGCTGTGGCCCCAACCTGAACGAGAACGAGATCCGGCCGGCCGGCGAGCACCCTCAATCCTTCGTTGAGGGGAAACCCTCTCCGGCCCTTGAAATCTCCGCGTAAGAGTTGTTTGCCCTTCAGGGTTTTCACCTCAAGCCAGGTGTGATTGACGCTGCTGAGGGTGAGGCTGGTGGCTCCAGTTTGGGAAGGGGCCAGGCCAGCGGCTTGGGGGGGAGTGCTACTTGCTTTCTTGGTGGGGTCTGGCTTGGTCAGCAACTGCTTGGCTTGAATGGCTGGTCGTTGCCGCCCTTGCCATTGCTGCCACTGGAAAAAGCTTCCTGCTGCCACGCCGCTGGCCAGGGCCAGGCTGGCGAGCATCGGGAGCATGGCGCCGCCGCGGGGTGTCTGGTTTGCTTCGGACCCGAGGGGGGCGTCCCCGGGGTCAGCTTTGGGCTTGAGGGTTTGAAGCTCGACGGGCCTGGTGTTCAGGCTGCCACTTTGGCGTAGGGCCTGGATTTCCCCATCGATCGTGACACCCAGGTTTTGGGCGATCCTACGGGCCTGGGCAATCACGAAAACCTGCTCAGGTAGCCGGTCCAGGTCTCCCGATTCCAGGGCTTCGAGTTGCTCCACCCCCATGTTCAGCCGCTTGGCCAGTTCGGCCACGCCCAGGCCTGAACCCAGCCGGGCTTGGGCGATTGCCGTGGCTAAGGCCATCAGCTCGGGGGGCGAGGGGGTGGTCCCGGAGGAGGAAGCCAAAACGGTGGACTGCACCCAAGGTTGTCTGTTGCGTCGATTGTGGGACAGATTGATGTTTTTTTAAAGTTTTGGCGAAATTGATCCGACGTGACTCGGGGGATTCTCCATCGGAACATTGGGGAAGAGCCATTGCGCCCCAGTTGATCCCAACGGAAAGAAGGATCCGATTGTGTCTGAAATGGGCGATACTGGATTCGAACCAGTGACCCCTTCCGTGTGAAGGAAGTGCGCTACCGCTGTGCTAATCGCCCGCACCTGTGGAGCTTAAAACACCACCGGTGAGCGCTCCGCCCCCGGGTCCTCCATCAGTGACCCCTCCATCAGCGGGCCCTCAATCAGCGAGCATGGGTCATGCGTTCAAGTGTTGTGTGATCGACACCCCAGCTGAGCAAGCGCCCCCAGCCCAGGGGTCAAGGGATGCCTTGGCGGATGGGGAGAGCTTGGATGTGTTGATTGTTGGGGGCGGTGTCTGCGGGACCGCCCTGTTGTTTGAGCTGGCCCGCTACACCGATCTGGCTCGGATCGCTTTGGTTGAGCGTTACGACCAGTTGGCCCAGGTGAATTCCAAAGCCACCAACAACAGCCAAACCATCCACTGCGGTGATATCGAGACCAACTACACCCTTGAGAAGGCGGTGCGGGTGAAGCGCACGGCCGAGATGATCGTTCACTACTCCGATTTGCTCGATCCTGCAACGCGGGAGCGTTGCGTGTTTCGTACCCCGAAGATGGTCCTCGGGGTTGGGGAGCAGGAATGCCAGTTTCTGCGCCAGCGATTTGAGCAGTTTTCCCCGCACTTCCCGGCAATGGAGCTCCTCGAGAAGGATGCGATTGCCGAATGGGAGCCCCAGGTGGCCTGTCCCCATGGCAGCCTGCGCTCCGACGAACTGGTGGCCATTGGGATTCGACGCACCTATACCGCTGTTGATTACGAGGCTTTAGCGGAATCGTTTGTGGCCCAGGCCGCGGTCGCTGTGGCGGGCACCGGGCGCCAGTTGACGATCCAGATGGGCGCCAAGGTGACCACCATCACCCCTGAAGGGGAGGGTTACCAGGTGGTGATGGCCCCTACGGCTGGCGGACCCAGCCGCCAGCTGTTTGCTCGCCATGTGGTTGTGAATGCCGGAGCCCACAGCCTGCTGATGGCCCAGCAAATGGGTTTTGGGCTGGAGTACTCCTGCCTGCCGGTGGCGGGCAGCTTTTACTTCACCCCTGATTTGCTCAAGGGCAAGGTTTACACCGTCCAAAACGACAAACTGCCCTTTGCCGCCATCCATGGGGATCCCGACGTGCGCGCCCCTGGTAAGACCCGTTTTGGTCCCACGGCCCTGCTCTTGCCATTGCTCGAGCGGTATAAACCAGAGTCCTTTTGGGAATTCTTGAAGGTTCTGCGGCTCGACTGGTCTGTGTTGGCTGTGTTATGGCAGTTGTTTCGGATTGCCGATATCCGTAACTACATCTTCAAAAACCTGCTGTTTGAGGTGCCTTGGCTGCGGCGCTATCTCTTTTTGGCCGATGCCCGCAAGATCGTGCCCGCCATGACCCTGGCCGATCTGAGCTTCGCCGAGGGCTACGGGGGGGTGCGGCCCCAGCTGATCAACAAGCTTGAGCGCAAGTTGATGCTTGGGGAAGCCAGCATTCGCCCCTTACCGGGGCTAGTTTTCAACGTGACCCCTTCACCGGGTGGAACTTGCTGCCTTGGCAATGCGGCCATAGATGTGGCCGCAATTGCCGAGCGATTGGGCTGCCAATTTGATCGCGCCCGACTGGAGCAGGAGCTCTACGGGGAACCCCAGTCCGAGCAAGCGGCCTAGATCCAACGGCCCCGATCCAGCTGCCTAGATCTAGATCCCGCCGCGAAACAGGTGGTTGTGGCTGGCGGAGTACAGCTTTGAGCGGGCCTCCATCGGAGCCGCCAAGGCAGGACTCACGATGTAGAGGGTGGTGCGGATTAAGTCGCGCTCGCGACTGACCTGGGCCATCTCCTTGAGGGGGACCACCGCAAGCCATTGGTCGGGCCAGCTGACCCGATAGCCAATCGCCACGGGTGTTTCCGGGGGATAGTGTTCGAGCAGCTCGGCCTGGACCTCCTCCACATGCCTGGCGCTGAGGTAGAGGCAGAGGGAGGCCTGCAGGGCGGCCAGCTTGGCGAGGGATTCGGTTTTTGGCACTCCGGTGCGGCCACCGGCCCGGCTCAGCACGATGGTTTGCACCAGCCCAGGAATGGTCAGTTCGCTCTGGAGGGCCGAAGCTGTCGCCTGATAGGCGCTGAGCCCTGGTACCACCTCCACGCCGAGTCCAGCATCGGCAAGACGACAGATTTGCTCAGCCATGGCGCCATAGAGGCAGGGGTCGCCGTCATGGAGGCGAACCACCGTTTTCCCTGCCCCAGCCCGTTCCAGGATCACGGCCAGCACCTCTTCCAGGGTGAGGGTGCTGGTGCGGATGCATTCGCAAGTCGCTGGGGCGAGGGCGGCAATTTGGGGATTGATCAGGGAGTCGGTCCAAACGAGCACATCCGCCTGCTCAATCGCTTTGGCGGCCCGCAGGGTGAGCAGATCAGGGGCTCCAGGACCCGCTCCCACGATCCAAACGGTGGCGGGGCCGCCGTCGGAGAGGGGGGCCGGGTTAGGGAGGTTGGCCCCGTTAGTGAGGTTCGAAGACATGGTCAAGCTGGAGAGGGGCCCATGGCGGCGTCGGTGATTGGTTCGGGGGGACAACCGCCTAGGTGGTTAGTCCACTGGGATCGGGCAGGGCTCGCTGTCGGCCATAGAGCCACCACAGGCCCAGCCCCCCCAGGACGATCAGCAGCAGGCTCACCACCTGGGCCATGCGGAGACCTCCGCTGCAAAAGGGGGGTTCGGAGAACAGGCACAGCGGATCAATCCGCAGGCCCTCGATCCAGACCCGGCCGCTGCTGTAGGCCATCAAGTAAACGCAGCTCAGGGCACCTGGCAGCAATTGAATCCGGCCGCGACTGGCGGCGCGAAACAGCAGCAGCAAAAGGATGCAGACCCCGAGATCCCAGAGGGACTCGTACAGGAAGGTGGGATGGAAGTCGGTTTGATCCAGAAATTGACTGGGCCGATTGGCGAAGGGAATGGTGAGCTTCCAGGGCAAATTGGTGGGGAGACCAAAGGCCTCGGAATTGAAGAAGTTTCCCCAGCGTCCAATGGATTGTCCTAAGGCCACGGCAGGCATCAAGACATCCAGAAGGGGCCAAAAGGCCAGTTTCCTCCTGCGGCAATAGAGCACCGTGGCGAGGCTGCCTCCCAGGAGCGCCCCATGGATGGCGATCCCGCCATGCCAAATGGCGAGGGCTTCTGGCCAATTGCCCGCGTATTGGCGCCATTCAAGGGCCACGTAATAGGTTCTGGCCCCAACAACGGCCCCGAGCACCAGAACGGGCAACAGGTCGGCGATCAGGCCGGGGGCGATGCCCCGGACCTTGCCCAATCGGGTGGCAAGGGCTAGGCCGCTCAGGACGGCCAGGGCAATGAGCAGTCCATACCAGCGCAAGGCAAAGGGGCCCAGCTGGAAAACCAGGGGCCCCGGAGAAGCAAAGGCCAGGACCTGACTCAAATGCCCTCGGCCGCTTGCACCTTCTCAACCTGGCGTTTCTTCAGCACCAGCATGATCTGGGCGAGGGCGATGGCAGCAAAGAACGCCAGCAGACCGTAGATGCGAACAGGGTTTTGCAACACGATCTCGGCGTCGAGTTGGCCGAAGCCACCCACGTTGGGATCGTTGGTGAGGGCAGCGCCGGCGGCGACCACATCACCAACCGCAACGGCGAGCATGGGGCCTGCAGGCACGGTCTCACTCACGGTGCTGCCATCGTCAGCGGTGATCTCCACCACTGAGACACCCTTGTCACCAGGGGTGATGGCGCTCACCTTGCCAGCAGCGGGGGCCGTGAAAGCACCGTTGTTGCTCTTCTCACCGGTGGGATAAACCTGGCCGCGGCCACGGTTGCCACCCACATGGAGCTGGACTTTGCCGAAGTGAACCGAGCGATCGGTGGCCGGATCGGGAGAGAGAATCGGGAAGACAATTTCCTGGTGCTGATCACCGGGGATCGGACCGACCAAGAGAATGTTGGGTTGGTCGTCGGAGTACTGGGTGTAGAAAATTCCAGCGGTTTCTTCCTTGAGCTCATCGCTCAAGCGATCTTGGGGAGCCAGGGTGAAGCCTTCGGGCAGCATCACTACGGCACCCACATTCAGACCCGTGGGGCTGCCATCGCCGGACACCTGCTGGATCGAGGTGTCGTAGGGAATTTCGACGACAGCCTTAAAGACCGTGTCGGGAAAAACCGCCTGGGGCACTTCCACGTGGGTTGCCTTCTTGGCCAAGTGGCAGTTCGCGCAGACGAGCTTGCCGGTGGCTTCCCGGGGACTGGCGTAGTTCTGTTGGGCCCAGAAGGGGTAGGCCCAGCTTGGAGTTGCACCGATCAATAGAACGGTGATGCCGAGGAGGGAACCCAGCAGGAGAGAAAAGGGACGACGCATCACGGTGAGCAGGCGGCAGGGGGGGAGAGAGACAGTCATCAGGCCCACCAGGGCTTGCTGCCGGTGCGGAAATCTGTTTCGGTCCACTGGCTGAGGAACACGGTGTCGTTGTCGACGGCCACGTGGGCCAGGGCCAGGGGCAAGGGGGCTGGGCCCCGCACCACCTTGCCGGTGGGGTCGTACTGGGAACCGTGGCAGGGGCACATGAACTTGTTGGCGCCACTGTTCCAGGGCACCACGCAGCCCAGGTGGGTGCAGATGGCATTGATGCCGTAGCTGCCGATGGCATCGTCACCCTCGACGATCAAGTAGGTGGGATCGCCTTTGAGGCCCTGGACCAGGCTGCGATCGCCTTCCTTATGGGTCGTCAGCCAACCGGTGGCGGTGACGACATTGCCGAGCTCATCCTTGGCGGTGGTGCCGCCGCCGCCGCCGGCGGCCTTGGGGGGAATGAAGTAGTTCACCACCGGGTAGAGGGCGCCCAAGGCCACCCCTGTGACGGACCCGAAGGTCAGCAGGTTCATGAACTGGCGACGGCCCATCCCAGGCACATCACTGTTCGAAGCGCTCGCTGGTATCTGGGTCATACGGGGCGGCTTTGGGGCCACGGCAACGTGTCGCCCATTATGAACCTTGGCTTTGCAGGGCCGAGGGCCCTGCTTGGCCCCTAGCCCCAGGGCTGAAACATGCTGTTGTGCAATTGATCCCTTTGCCGTGGCCATTGCCGGCCCCAATTCGCCCATCGAAGACGGTGAATCCCTTCCAGGAGAGCCCCTTTCAGCGTCAGAGCTGATCGCCATCCTGCGCCAACGCTGGCAGGCCACTTACGACCTGCAACTGGTGAAGCGCCAAGGCCGTTTTCACGTCCAGGTGATGTGGGCTTATTTGGAGCAGCAGTCGTTCCCCCTTGGGCCTGAGGCGTATCGGCTCAAGCTTGACGACTTGGTGGGCTTGCTCAACGGCCTCGGGGTTGCCGCCCAGGTGCGCCAATGGCTCCTCACCACCGCCGATAAACCCCGACTCGGCCGGGCCATGACCTTGCCCCTGGAGATCCCTCCCGAACGGGCCAGCGAGTTTTTGCTTTAGCTCGCTGGGCTAGAGCTCGTTGGGGTTGGCCTAGGAGAGTGGGGCGCTGCTGGTTTTGAGCCGCTCCGCCAGAGCCACGAGGGCCACCCCCAGCAAAAACAAGGCGGTGATGGCGCCTGAGAGCAGGAGCATGGTGACCGGATCGGTGGATGGCGTGAGAACGGCACCCGCGATGGCCGCAATCACCACCACCCAGCGCCAGGCGGCGAGCATGGTGCGAGCTTTGACCAGTCCAAGGGCCCCCAGCAGCAGCTGGAGCACAGGCAGTTGGAAGGCCAGGGCTGTAGCCACCATCAGCAGCAGAACAAAGTCGAGATAGCGCTCAATGGACCAGCTCGGTTCCACTACATCGGCGCCATAGTTGACCAAAAACGTCAAGGCAGCGGGCACCAGCGCCCACCAGGCAAAGGCCAGACCTGCTGCGAACAGCACGGCCGAGCCGGCGACAGCCGGTGCAACCAGCCGACGTTCCCGGCGCGTCAGGCCCGGCAGCACGAAGGCCAGCACTTCGTAGAGCACGTAGGGCAGGGCCAGGGTGAGGCCGGCATAGCCAGCCACCTTGATGGAGACAAACAGGAACTCCCCCGGGGCCAGTTGCAGAAACCGGATGCCGTGGGCGGGCACCTCCAGCAGCTTGACCAGGGGTTTGACAAACACCAGGCAGGCGGCGGCCCCAAGGACCACGGCCAGCAAGCTGCGCAGCACCCGGTTGCGCAATTCCTCCAGGTGATCCACCAGGGTCATGTCCACTTCCCCGGGGAAGTCGCTGCTGGGATCTGCAGCTTCCGGTTCGGGCATGGCAATCCGAATGGGAGGCGGTGGGGGCAGGGGCGTGGTCATGGCTTCTGCGCTGCAAGGAGGCTAAGGGCCCTTCCTGGTTCACCCCAGAGTTGTTCCGCCTGGCGATGGCGCACGGTGCCCGGGGCAGCGCCAGGGATGCGCTGTAGGGCCTCAATCGGAACCATCACCACGGGCACCCGGCTGTTGCCCCTGCCGCGGCTGAAATGGGCTGCCAGATCGGCGGCTGTCTGGAGATCTTCGTCGGTAGCCATCCCTTCGGAAGCTTTGAGCACCACGTGGCTGCCTGGCAGTTCTTGGGCATGGAACCAAAGGTCGCCGCGGCGGGCCTGCTTAAACGAAATCCACTCGTTCTGGCGGTGGTTTCGGCCCACCTGCACGGCCAGGCCCCCCAGGCTCTTCACTTGCAGGGGCTCGGGTTGGGCCGGCTCCCCCAGCTTTCGTTCACGGCGACTGGATTGGGCCCCAGGAAATGTTTTTGCCCTTGTCGCCTTGGCCTTGCCGCCGCTGCCGAGGAGCTCCTGGAGTTCATTTTGCAGCCCTTCGATCTCTGGGATGGTGCTGGCCTGGTCCAAAAAGATGAGACTGTTTTCTAGGGCGGCCAGCCGCTGGTGGTGGAGTTCGAGCCGCGGCGTGATCGCTGCCACCGAGCGGCGCAATTTGCGGGCCCGCTTGTAGAGCTTCTGGGCCGTTTCAACGCATTGGCGGCTGGGTTGTCGCTGGCTCAGGAGGGCGTCGGCCTGCTGCTGCATGGTGTCGCTTTCGGGCACCGCCTCCAACAGGGCCTGCTGGGCCTGGGCCTCGCGGGCCTCCCGCTCGGCGGCCCGTTGCAAGGTTTGGCCCAACTGGTGGCGGCGCTGGGCCAACCGTTGTTGATCCAGATGGTTGCCGTAGTAGGCCGCCATGGCTTGGTTAATCGCCAGGGGCGGGCCCTGGGGGCTGGAGAGGCTCGGCCAGCAGCGGTAGCCGCCGCCGTTTTGCTGCCAAGCAAAGTCTTCGGCTTCCACGCACCCCAGCCAGCACTGCCAGCGCTCCCAAAGCTGGTGCCATTGGCTGGCTCCGAGGTCCTCCACCGCCAAGCCCTGCCAGTCGGCAGGCAGCAGCTGCTGAATTAAGGCCGGACTCATGCCCTGGTAGGCGCTGGCTAGGGCTTGACCAAGGGGGAGGGGCAACAGGTTGAGGCGCCGCTGCCAGCTGGCCATGGTTTCGCCGCCCTGGGGTGGTTCCCCGGCGAGGGGGGGCGGTGGTTGGTAGGGGTCGCCGGTGCCAATCGGCCGAAGCCTTGATTGCTGGGGTTTCACCTGGCGGGCCAGGGCGATCGCCTGCCTGGTTTGATCCAGCAGCAGCAGATTGCTGTGCCGCCCCATCAGTTCCACTACCAGGGTGCGTTCGATGGCCTCGCCAGGGCGCCGGGAAAAGCCCAGTTCCACCACCCGCTCCCAGCCGGCCTGGGAGATCGAGCCCAGGGCCAGGCCCCGGAGGCTGTGCTGGAGCTGCTGGGCCAGGGTGCTGCCATCTCCGAGGCGGGGGGGGGCGGCCACGCTATGAACCCGGGCCGCTTCGGCCTGCCAACTCAGCTCGAGCCAATGGATCCCCTCCAGGCTGCGCAGCCCGATTTGGATGCTGTGGGGAGTGGCCTGTTGGGCCTTCTCAAAGCGGCTGGGCAGGAGATGGCTGCGCCATTCACTGAGCACAGCCTTGAGGCTGGTCACATCCATTGGCTGCAAGCGAGCCTGGGGCTGCGCGCGGTCCATGGCTAGGGCAAGGCCTTCAATGCTGGCTTCTACTCTGCAACCCCAAGCTGTTGCCTGCCATGGTCGATGCCGTTACCGGCCGCCTCACCTTGATCAGCGGTCCCAGTGGCGTAGGGAAGGGAACCCTGGTGGCGCAGCTGCTGGCGAAGCATCCAGAGATCTGGCTGTCGATTTCTGCCACGACGCGTAGCCCCCGGGTCGGCGAAGTGGACGGTCAGCATTACTTCTTTTCGAGTCGGGAGACCTTTGAGCAGCAGGTGGCTGCAGGGGGCTTTTTGGAGTGGGCCGAATTTGCAGGCAATCTCTATGGCACGCCCCGCAAACCCGTGGAGGACGCCTTGGCCCTGGGCCGTCCGGTGCTGTTGGAAATTGAGCTGGAAGGGGCACGCCAGGTGCGCCAAAACTTTCCAGCCGGATTCCAAGTTTTCCTCAAGCCGCCCTCCTTTGAGGAGCTCGAGCGGCGAATCCGGGGCCGGGGAACCGACAATGAGGAGGCGATCAGCAAGCGCCTTGGGCGAGCCCGCATAGAGCTCCAGGCGGAGGGGGAGTTCGATGCCGCCCTGGTGAATGGAGATCTGGCGACGGCCCTCGCTGAGCTCGAAAGCTTGATGGGTCTCTAGATCCTGCCTGGATCGTGATGGGGCTTTTGCGCCATAAAAAAAGCGACCCCTTGGGGCCGCTTAGCGCTTGGTCGCTCAATCCGGTTGGAGTGGCGAATCCAGATCACATGGGGTGGAACAGGAGATCGGGATAGAAACGGTTGAATTCGATCAGAATTCCAGCGGTAACCGAAAACCAGAGAGCCGCAAAAACAGGAGCGGTGGTGAGGAACTTCTTCATGACTCAGAACGCGATGAGGGGGAAAGGGGAGGAATCGACGGGCTGGGGTTCAGCGGGGCGAAACGGTCACCTTGTTGTCGTTCTCAAGCAACTTGCCGCTCTTTAATTCATTAAGAGCTGCAAGGGGCCAGGTGGCGGCTGCCAGGGTGCTCTTGAAAGCAAGGGCGACATCGATCTGGATCTCTTTCATGGTCGCGTCCTTGTCGTTGCGGATCGCGATCAGGTAAGTACGACCAGCCCAGCCAATGCAGCCGGCGATGTAGAGGAAGGCAATGCCGGGGATCATGAAGTCGCCGGCATGGTTCCAGCGGCCATCAACGATCAGGTGGGGCAGGCCGTCAGCACCGCAGACAGCTTGGCTGTACATGGCGAAACGGGCCTTGGCCTGGTCGGTTTTAGCCCCAGCAGCGCGCTGCTGGAAGCGAGCGCTTTCAGCACAGGGGGTAAGGCCAGCCACATCTGCCTTGGCCACGGGGGCGAAGCCAACGAGCAGGAAGACAGACAGCAGAGCTGCGAACAAACGGGGAAAAAGACGGCGCATCGGACGCAAGGCCGCGGGGCAAGATGTCACTGGCTGACCCTAAGAGAGCCCGTCCAAACGAATGCCAACCGTTCTTGCCCTCGAAACAAGTTGTGACGAGTCGGCGGCAGCGATTGTGCGCGATCAAACCGTCTTGGCGAGTGCCGTTGCCTCCCAAGTGGAGGAACATGCCCGCTGGGGTGGGGTCGTACCGGAGATTGCCTCCCGCCGCCATGTGGAGGCCCTCCCCCAGCTGATTGCCCAGGTGTGCCGCGACAGCGGCTTGGGGCCTGGTGATCTCGATGGGATCGCAGCAACGGCTGCTCCGGGGCTGGTGGGTGCCTTGCTGGTGGCGTCCGTCACCGGACGCACTTTGGCCCGCCTGCATGGCAAACCTTTTTTAGGGGTGCATCACCTGGAGGGCCATCTCTGTTCAGTCCAGCTGGGGGAGCCTTTGCCTCCAGGCCCTTACCTGGTGCTATTGGTCAGCGGCGGGCACACCGAACTCCTGCGGGTCGATGGCCCCGGGGTGTATTCCAGGCTTGGGCGCAGCCACGACGATGCTGCCGGCGAGGCCTTCGACAAGGTGGCCAGGCTGCTTCACCTGGGCTATCCCGGGGGGCCCGCCATTGAGCAGGCCGCCCAGGGCGGGGATCCGGGCCGATTTGTCTTGCCCAAAGGAAGGGTTTCGAGACCTGAGGGGGGCTACTACCCCTATGACTTCAGTTTTAGCGGCCTGAAAACAGCGATGTTGCGCCAGGTGCGTGCCCTGGAGCAGCTGTCGGGAGCCGATGACCTACCGGTGGCTGACCTGGCCGCGAGCTTTGAGCAGGTGGTGGTTGAGGTGTTGGTGGAGCGCAGTTGCGCCTGTGCCAAGCACCAGGGCCTCGAAACCCTTGTCTTGGTCGGCGGGGTGGCCGCTAACAAGCGGTTGCGCAAACTCCTGGAGAAACGCTGTCGCCGCGATGGCCTCAACTGGCGGGTCGCACCGCTGCCCTACTGCACCGATAACGCTGCCATGATCGGGGTTGCAGCAGCCCAGAGGCTTTCGGCGGGATTGCAGAGCTCCATGGAGTTGGCCGTGGCCCCGCGGTTGCCCTTGGAGGAAGCCAGCCGCCTCTACCAGGCCCAAGCCTGCTTTTAATCCCTCTAGGGTGGCCGCGTACGGCATCGGTGTATCGCGATGACCCAGCTCGATCAGAAGGTCGATCCAGACAACGTTCAAGTGAACGCCCAAGGGAATGTTCAGAAGATCGATTCGCCAATCGATCCGGGGACGGATGCTGAAGGTGATCTAGTGCCGTCCAGCGAGCTCAACGCCTGGCGCCGGGGTTTTACTCCCCAGGCCGAAATTTGGAATGGCCGGCTGGCCATGATTGGGTTGTCCGTGGGAATTGGCGTGCTCTTGCTGGTTCGGATCGCCAGCGACTAGATCTGGCTTACTGCGATTGATCTGGCTTGCTGCCATTGATCTGGCTAGCTGCCAATCATTGGCGCCCGCGTAGGGCCTGGCTGAGTTCGTTGGGCTTCAGGCTCTGGGAGAGGGCATCGCCTGGATCCACCCGGCCGGCTTCCACGAGCAGCGCCAGGGATTGATTGGCAGTCTGCATCCCCTCAAACGTGTTGCGACCCATGATGGACTCAATTTCGTCGAGTTCGCCCCGCTGGATGTAGTCCTTGCAGGCATCACTGTTGAGCAGGATGTCGTGGTAGGCAGCCCTCTTGCCATCGGTGGTTTTCACCAGTCCTTGGGCTACCACGGCGAGGAGGGATTCGGAGAGGGCCATGCGGAGGTTGTTTTGGGCTGAGGGGGCCACCATGCCCAGCACCCGCTCCACGGTTTTGACGGCGGAATTGGTGTGCAAGGTGCCAAACACCAGGTGACCGGTTTGGGAGGCTTCAAGGGCTGTGGTGAGGGTCTCCTGGTCGCGGATTTCACCGATCAAAATCACATCAGGGTCTTCCCGTAAGGCAGCGCGAAGGGCCTGGTCAAAGACCTTGGTGTGGTGCCCCACTTCCCGCTGGCGAATCAGGGATTTTTTACTCTGGTGCACAAACTCCACCGGATCCTCGATCGTGAGGATGTGGCGGGCCATGGTGCGATTGATGTGGTCGATCATGGCGGCCAGGGTGGTGCTTTTGCCTGAGCCGGTGGGTCCTGTCACAAGCACCAGGCCCTTGGGGCTTTGGCAGATCTCCTGGAGGACGGCGGGCAGGCCCAGCTCCTCGATGCTGGGGATCGTTTGCGGGATCAGGCGCAGCACCATGGCGGGCCCCAGCAACGCATCCAGCAGGTTGATGCGCACCCTGACGAAGTCAAAGCCAAAGGAGCCGTCGAACTCCTTGTCGCGGCGAAAGCTATCGATTTGGGTAGGGCTGAGCAGTTCCTTCAGCCAGCTGGCAAAGGTGGCGGCATCGGTCGTGGGCCATTCCGTGCGCTTGATGTCGCCGCGGCAGCGAAAACGGGGCCCTTCCCCCACGCCCAGGTGCACATCGGAATATCCCTGTTTGTGGGCCTCTTCCACAATCGCCTTGAGGCTGGGGCCTGGGTCTACCCAGGTGATGGCACCCTCCCGCACGTCGAATGGCTGGTCCGCAAAGGGCGGGGCCGGTGAAGGAGCCCCTGGGGAAGGAGCAGCTGGAAATGGAGATGCGGGGGAGGGAGAACTCGGTGATGGAGATGCCGGAAATGGGGAGCTAGGGAATGGGGAGGAGGAGGTCATCGCGGGAGCGCTGCAGGGATGCCGCCTCGGTGCGGCCTTTGTGACCCCCAGCTTCGCCAGGAGGAGGTCCGATGTCAGCCCCTGGCCTTGAACATGACGCAAGCTCCGTAGGATCCGCTGGTCTGCTGCGCCCCGGTGCCTAAGCCACTCGTCACCATTGTGCTGGGCACCCGTCCGGAGGCCATCAAGTTGGCTCCGGTGATCCTGGCGTTTCAGCAGGCCTCAGATTTCCGCACCCGGGTGGTGCTCACAGGCCAGCACCGGGAAATGGTGAGCCAGGTGATGGACCTGTTCGGTTTGACGGCCGATCAGGACCTGGCCCTGATGGCCCCCAAGCAGACCCTCACCCACGTCACCTGCGCCACCCTGACGGGCCTGAAGCAGGACTTTGCCGACCACCCGCCGGATTTGGTGCTGGTTCAGGGCGACACCACCACGGCCTTCGCCTCCGCGCTGGCGGCGTTCTACGAGCAGATCCCCGTGGGGCACGTGGAAGCCGGGTTGCGAACCGACAACATCTTTGATCCCTTCCCTGAAGAAGCCAACCGCCGGCTGATTTCCCAGGTGGCCCTACTGCACTTTGCACCGACGGCTGTGTCGGCGGCCAATTTGCGGGCTTCTGGGGTGGTGGGCCAGATCCTCACCACGGGCAACACGGTGATTGATGCCCTGTTGTTGATGGCTGAAAAGGCACCCCCCTTCAGCTTGCCTGGCCTCGACTTTGGCCAGCAGCGGGTGATCCTGGCCACCGTGCACCGGCGCGAAAACTGGGGTGAACGGCTCCAGGACATCGGCCGCGGCTTCAGGCAAGTGCTGGATCGTTTCCCCGATACCGCCCTGTTGCTGCCCCTGCATCGCAACCCCACGGTGCGAGAGCCGCTCCAGGCCCTGCTCGGCGACCATCCCCGGGCCTTCCTCACTGAGCCCCTCGACTACGACCAACTGGTGGCCGCCATGCGGGGCTCCACCTTGGTGCTGAGTGATTCCGGTGGCCTCCAGGAAGAAGCGCCCGCCCTTGGCAAACCCGTGCTCGTGCTGCGCCGCACCACCGAGCGGCCTGAGGCCGTGGATGCCGGTACGGCCAAGTTGATCGGCACCGATACGGTCGACATCGTGGCTGAGGCCAGCCGCTTGCTGGAGGATCCGACGGCCTATGAGGCGATGGCCCGCTCCCACAATCCCTTTGGCGATGGTTTGGCCAGTGGCCGCATCGTGGAGGCGGCCCGGGCCTTTTTGGCCCAACGGGCCTAGACGTCCTACTTGCGTTTTTTGGCCCAGGGGGGGAGGTCGATAAACACGCGGGTGCCGCTGGTCAGGCCGCTGAGGATCTGGGTGCTTTTGCCGCTGCTGATCCCCAGCTCCACTGGCTGGAACTTCGGCTGGTTGCCCTCTCCCACGAGCAACACCCCCGGCCGGCCGTCTTCGGTGACCACAGCCACGGTGGGGATCAGGGTTTTTGCTTGGATTTGGCCGGTTTGGAAGCCCACATCGGCGGTCATGCCAATGCGCAGGGTCCCGGGGGGCTCCAGCAGCCTGAGCACGACGTCAAAGGAGGTCACATTATTGAGCTTGATGGCCCGCGGTGTGATCCGCTTGACTCGGGAGGCGAAGCGTCGATCGGGGAAGGCATCCACCCGCACGGAGGCATCTTGGCCAAGGCGGATTCGGCCAATGTCGCTTTCGGGAACTTTGGCCACTACCTCCAGGCCCTGGGCCAATTCCACGATCGAGGAGCTGGTGGCGCCCGCCGTGGCTGAGGCCGTGGTGGTGGGTGTCACGAAGGACCCGGGATCGGCATAGCGCTGGCTGATCACGCCGCTGAAAGGGGCCCGCACGATCAACTCTTGCTTTTCCACCTTGCGAGCTTCCAGCCGCTGGCGCGCCGCCTCCACCGCCGATTGATCCACCAAAAAGGTGCTGCGCACGGTGTTGAAGTCGCTCAAACTGATGGCGCGCTGGCGATAGAGGCTTTGGTTGCGTTCAAGCTCGCTGCGGCTGCGGGAGAGCTGGGCTTGGCTGGATCGCAAATTGGCGTTGAGTTCACTCAGGCGATCCTGCAAATCGCCGCTGTCCATCAGGGCTAGGGGCTGGCCCTTGATGACGAGATCGCCCTCCTCCACGTAGAGCGCGTCGATGATCCCCTGCCGCTTCGGGCTCACATTGACCCGTTTTTCCGCTTCCAGTTCACCGGTGGCATTCACCACCCCGGGCAGGCTCCCAGCCGCGGCCACCACGGTGTAGCTCTCCAGTTGCCTGGTGGTGTTGCCCCGCTTCTGCTGACCGATCGCTACGGCGCCAACCAGGACCAAGCCGGCGGCAGCACCAGCGAGCACCCGCCGCCGGCGCAGGCTGGGGGGAAGCCAACTCGTGAGGGAGCTCAAGGGGGTGACGCTTGGAATTTGCCTGCAGGGCGCAAGCCCCAGTCTCGCTGGTGGATGGCAAGTGTTGCGAGTTTTACGGAGCCGAGGGGATCTAGATTTCAGCCATGCTTAAAGCCGGAATTGTGGGCCTGCCCAATGTGGGCAAATCCACCCTCTTCAATGCCCTGGTCTCCAATGCCCAGGCCGAAGCTGCCAACTATCCCTTCTGCACCATTGAACCGAATTCGGGGGTGGTGTCGGTGCCCGATCCACGGCTGGGCCAGCTGGCGGCACTGTCTGGTTCGAAGGAGGTGATTGCCACCCGGGTCGAATTTGTCGACATCGCCGGCCTGGTGAAAGGGGCCAGCCAGGGCGAAGGCCTGGGCAACAAGTTTCTGGCCAACATCCGCGAAGTCGACGCGATTGTGCATGTCGTCCGCTGCTTTGAAAACGACGATGTGATTCACGTTTCGGGTTCGGTGGGCCCGGCCCGCGATGCCGAAGTGATCAACCTGGAATTGGGCCTGGCCGATTTATCCCAGATTGAGAAGCGTCGGGAGCGTCTGAAAAAGCAGGCCCGCACCAGCAAAGAAGCCCAAATCGAGGATGACGTCCTTGAGCGCATCCAGGCGGTTTTGGAGGCCGGTGGTGCTGCCCGCAGTGTGGCCATCAGCGAGGAGGAGGCCGCGATGATCAAACCGCTCGGCCTGCTCACAGCCAAGCCCATCATCTATGCCACCAATGTGAGTGAAGACGACCTCGCTTCCGGCAATGTCTATGTGGAGGAGGTGAAGGCCCTCGCGGCCCAGGAGGGGGCTGAAACCGTTCGGATTTCAGCCCAGGTGGAAGCCGAACTGATTGAGCTACCGGAGGCGGATCGCGCCGAATTCTTAGCCGGTTTGGGAGTGACCGAGGGGGGGCTGCGAAGCCTGATTCGTGCCACCTATTCCCTGCTGGGCCTGCGCACCTACTTCACCACCGGCGAGAAGGAAACCCGGGCCTGGACCATCAAGGCCGGCATGACGGCACCCCAGGCGGCGGGGGTGATCCATACCGATTTCGAGCGCGGGTTCATTCGCGCCCAAACCATTGGCTATCAACAGCTGGTTGAGGCTGGTTCCCTCGCGGAAGCCAAGTCCAAGGGCTGGCTCCGGGCCGAGGGCAAGGAGTACGTGGTGGCCGAGGGCGACGTCATGGAATTTTTGTTTAACGTTTAGGCCCAAGATCTAGCTCCACTGACTAGCGACTAGGGGTTTTTGACGGGCTGTTTGGTGGTGTCGATGACTTCTGGCGATGGGCGTTACTCGAAATCTTTCAGCACCCAGCGCCCCCCCTCCTTAATCGCATCCGGAACTCCATCTCCATCAAAATCGATGGTCTCCCCGTCTTGGGGTAAGCCCTGGTCGGGCAAAGCCTCTCCCGGCCTGTCCTCCCTGGGCAAGATTGTAGATGGGCTCAGGTCGCTATCGCGGACGTTCCACCCAGCCGCCATGGCGATCCTGATAGCAGTCTCCATGGCGTCAGGATGCTTCAGGGCCTGCTGCAAATGGGGATCTGCATGAACAGCAGCAAGAAATTCTTCCCTTGTTACGGCTGACATGGGTCGCTCGCAAAGCCCTTCAGATGCCTCATGGTGCCAGTAGCCCAGACTCCTAGGCCCACGATGAAGCGGGATTGGCTGAGATCTTTCTTGACCCCCCTGAGGCCATCGACCAGGTGCATGCCTGGTTTCTGTGCCAGCGGCGCCATCCCGAGACCCTCGATGGGGGCTGCAGTTGCGGGCGCCAATACCTGCAACTTTCCGAACGGGAACGGCAGTGGCTGCATACCGGCATCAGCGATTGGAGCTGTTGCGACGACTGAACCTTCTCCAGTTGCTTCAGAATGGAGTCCTTCCCTAGAGCTGCGATGACCGCCCAGCCTTCCTCTCAGCCCGACCCCCAAGCCACTGACGCCAAAGGCACTGATTCCAAAGCCCACGACTTTGAGGCCCAAAAGGAGCTCCACCAGAAGATTCGCAACGATCCCGATTACGACGATTGGGAATACGGCACGGAACCCTTGCCCCACGAGGCCTGGGTGCCTAAGCAGCCTTCGGCCTCGACCTAAGCTGTTTTACGGCATGGAATCCCGCCAGGCAGAGCAGGGTCATGGTGATCCAGAATCCCCCACCATGGCGTTGCTGATCGAGGGCTAGGCCAGCCAAGACAGGCGCAATCAGGGCGCTGATGGCAAAACATTGGGAAAACAGCGCCATGGCGAGGCCCTGGTGCTCCGCTGGGGTCATTTCGATGACAGCTTCTGTGGCAATCGGTAGGAAGGCGGCTTCCCCGAGGGCGATGGGGAGCTGGGCTGCGATCACCAGCCAGAGGCCCTGGTTGCTCATGGCTGAAAACGCCAACAGGGCCGTGCCGAGGGCAAAACTGACCAAACTCACGCCGAGTCCGTAGGCCACGGGTCTTTTGGCGAGGGCTTGGCCAACGGGCCATTGGATTAGCACCAGCAGGCTCAGCTGCAGGCCAATTAACAGGGCTCCCATCCCTTCATTGATGGCAGGCCTGTGCAGCCCGCCGCGCACCAAATCCAAAGGCAGGGCGCTCTGCATCAAGGCTGGCAGGGCTGTGGCCAGCAGGGTGATCGCCAGGAGCGGCAAGAGGGGCGGCAGCCACTGGCTGGTGGCGGTACTGCAGGCCCCTGGGGCCTTGGGGGGGGAT
>Ga0007796_10000068_pt1 | contig 24173 bp, 23 predicted proteins | sample CryBogmetaGMA0M_FD_60373 | JGI IMG/M metagenome (GOLD analysis project Ga0007796, IMG submission 60373) | Freshwater microbial communities from Crystal Bog, Wisconsin, USA - MA0M | ecosystem: Environmental > Aquatic > Freshwater > Lake | place: Crystal Bog, Wisconsin, USA | collected 2009-07-06 | reverse complement strand
GTGTGGGATATCGGATGCGCCTTCCCGCACGTAAGTAATTTCGAAGTAAACTCCTTAAATGAAATTTGGCATATTTGGCATAGCAAGTTGGTCGCTACGTAATCGACTGATTGTTCTCACGCTTGCCTTGGCCACAATTGCAATTCTCGCTTCAGATCTGGCCGCAAACAGTGCGCTGCATAGTTTTCTCATTAAGCAAGCTGATACCCAATTAATATCTGTAACAGAAAACTCTCTGCTGCGATTAGATCGTGCTGGTTTGGTTCCAAACTCGTCAGGTGATAATGGTGATAATGGTGAGAATTCAGCGCCACATTTCCAACCAGTAAAGCCACTTGCTGGAGTTCCAACAACCACAACCATTACTTTGCTTGATCTTTCTGGAAACGTTGTGGGTCAGCTCGGTGGTGAGTTTGTTGGGGCTATCGGTTCTGCGGAGTTTGCCAAATTAACTCCCGCAAATGTTGTTGCTCACCAAGGTCGCCCATTCACAATCAATATCGAGAGCCAAGATTCAGATGTGCGTGCAATTGCACGAATTTTGCCGTCCGGACTTGGCACTGTCGTTGTCTCAACCTCCCTCGATAGCGTAGATAAAACACTTAAAGAGTTACGGTGGTTGTTCTTGTTAATTAGTTTGCTCGTATTAATTTCAATCGGTGTCATAGCGCGCAGTACGATAAAACTTGCCCTTAAGCCACTCAATCAGATTGAAGGAACGGCCGCTTCGATTGCAGCCGGTGATTATTCGGCCCGGTTGCCAGAATCTAATCCGAAAACTGAAGTTGGCAGATTGACGGCAACTTTTAATACGATGTTAAGTCGAATTGAACAAGCATTTGCAGTTCGTGCCGAATCTGAAGATCGGTTACGCCGCTTTGTTGCCGACGCTAGCCACGAGCTTCGTACTCCGCTCACGGCTATTCGTGGATTCGCTGAATTACATCGGCAAGGCGCGGTTCAAGGTGAAGCAAAAGTTGCGGAACTAGTTGGACGGATTGAAAATGAATCAAAGCGGATGGGTTCCCTTGTCGAAGATTTATTATTACTCGCTCGGCTTGATCAGTCTCGCGAAATTGCAAAGGACCCAGTAGATATCAATCACTTGGTTGCAGAAGCAATCGCTTCTGCACGTGCAGCCGGACCGGATCATCCAATAACTTTCTTGAAAACTGGTGAGGAAATATTCGTGCTCGGAGATTCCATGCGAATACATCAAGCGGTTTCAAATTTATTAGCCAATGCCCGTACGCATACGCCTGCCGGTACCCAAATCAAGATTGAAGTTAATCAGAGTGAAACGGATACAAAAATAATTGTAAGTGACAACGGACCCGGGCTAAGTGAAGAAAATCAAAAGCGAATTTTTGAAAGATTCTTTAGAGCCGATCCATCTAGAGTCCGCACGAGTGGTGAGGGAAGCGGGCTCGGGCTTGCCATTGTTGACGCGGTAATGCAGGCGCACGGGGGTTCAGTACAAGTTAAATCTGAACTTGGAATTGGTTCAAGTTTTACACTTCGATTTCCGAATACGGAAAATTAAATAATTTTAGATTTGTGAAAATTTAGCCAAGATTTACTTGCAGTTGGTCCGCGTTGGCCTTGGTACCTAGAACCGTAGAGAGCTGAGCCGTAAGGATTTTCTGCAGGAGAAGAGAGTTTTATTAAGCAGAGTTGCCCTATTTTCATTCCTGGAAATAATTTCACAGGAAGATTTGCAACATTAGAAAGTTCAAGAGTTATATGTCCAGAGAATCCGGGATCAATAAACCCTGCAGTTGAATGAGTTAGTAAACCGAGACGGCCTAAAGAAGATTTTCCTTCTAGTCGACCAGCTATGTCATCTGGCAGAGTAATTACTTCGTAAGTACTGGCAAGAACAAATTCGCCTGGATGGAGAATAAATTCTTCATCGTTTTCAACGGCCACTTCGCGCGTTAGTTCTGATTGCTCAATTGAAGGGTCAATAACTGAATACTTATGATTTTCAAAGACTCGAAAGAAGCGGTCGAGTCGGACATCCACGCTAGAGGGTTGGATCATCTGGCCATCAAAGGGTTCGACCTTGACTCGGCCGGCGGTAATTTCCGCCTTAATGTCGCGATCGCTCAGTAGCACGCAGGGAGCATATATCCCTTCTTGGACTTGATTAAGTTACTGACCAGTAGCATTATTGAGCCATGGGCCATTACATAGCCAACCTGCGGGATATTGAGTTCTGCCTTTTTGATCTTTTGGGTCGAGAGTCGATTTTGGGTACTTCCGTCTACAAAGATTTAGACCGTGAAACCGTGATGGGGATGCTTGAAGAAATTAAGCGCCTTGCTGAAAATGATTTTGCCGCCTCTTTTGTTGAAGGTGATCGACTTGGTTTGGAATTCGATGCCAAGACCGGTGAAGTGACTCTTCCAGAAAGTTTTAAAAAGTCATACCGAGCTTGGTCGGAAAATGAATGGTGGCGGGTAGACGCCCCGGTTGAAATTGGTGGAACTCAGATACCGCTAAGTGTTCGTTGGGCAATTGCAGAAATGGTTTTGGGGTCAAACCCAGGTGTACACCTTTACGCATCAAGCGGATCGTTCGCACATGTTGCATACCAACTTGGAAATGAAAATCAAAAGAAACTTGCTCAGTTAATGGTTGATCGTGATTGGGGCGCAACCATGATGCTAACCGAGCCAGAAGCCGGAAGTGATGTTGGGGCTGGGCGCACGAAAGCAGTTGAACAACCCGATGGAAGTTGGCACATAACCGGCACTAAGCGATTTATCACATCGGGTGACAGTGGCGACATGAATGAAAACATTATTCACTTCGTATTAGCGCGGCCACAAGGCGCTGGCCCGGGAACAAAAGGTTTGAGTCTTTTCTTAATTCCTAAATACCATTTTGATTTAGAAACTGGTGCTATCGGAAAACGTAACGGTGTTTATGCAACAAAGATTGAATCAAAGATGGGCCTAAATATTTCAGCAACTTGCGAAATGAATTTGGGTGAGAAAGAGCCTGCGGTTGGATATCTCTTGGGAGATGTTCATAACGGAATTGCGCAGATGTTTAAAATTATTGAATTTGCGCGCATGATGGTTGGTACCAAGGCAATTTCAACACTCGCTACCGGTTATCAAAATGCTTTGGCATACGCAAAGGTTCGCGTGCAAGGTGGCGACATGAAAAACATGGCAGATAAAGCCAGCCCACGTGTAACAATCATTAAGCACCCAGATGTCCGGCGCTCACTTATGGTGCAAAAGGCCTACTCGGAAGGGATGCGGGCCCTGGTTCTCTACACAGCTTCGATTCAAGATCAAATAACAATAGAGCGCGCGCAAGCGTCGTCAGAGAAATTATCCGATTTGGAAGCGCTAAATGATTTATTGCTACCTATCGTAAAAGGGTATGGCAGTGAAAAATCTTGGGTTTTACTTGGTACTGAATCACTTCAGACATTTGGTGGCTCTGGGTTTACTGAAGATTGGCCACTGGAGCAATATGTTCGAGATGCGAAAATCGATACCTTGTATGAAGGAACGACAGCGATTCAAGGCTTGGATTTCTTCTTCCGCAAAATCGTAAAAGATGGTGGCCGCGCTATTGGACTCCTTGGTAAAGAAATTGGTTCTTTCACCAAAACAGGTGGCGAGCTAGCACAGGAGAAAGCCGAATTAGCTAAAGCACTTGAAGATATAAATTCAATGATGGGCACGATGGTGAGCTTTGCAATGGAATCACAAGAGAAGCCAGAAGAAATTTATAAGACTGGCTTAAATACCACGCGCTTATTGATGGCTGTTGGTGAAGTGATAATTGCTTGGTTGTTGCTACGTCAGGCTGAAATTGCAATCACCAAATCTGCTAATCCAGGACGAGATGGTGATTTTTACTTGGGCAAAATTGCAGCAGCGAAACACTTTGTTCGGACCGTGCTTCCACACATAAGTGCGGAGCGAGTAATTATTGAGAGTGAAACTGGTGGCTTGATGGCGCTACCGGAGAGCGCTTTCTAAGTACTTCACTGCTTTACGGTTTCACTAGGCTAAACTGCCCGAATGCTTAAACATGCAAAAGCTGAAGTTGCACTTCTTTTTGGTGCAATCTTCTTTGCACTAAACGCGATTCCAGCAAAATTATTGATGGCATCTGGGCTATCCGCTTGGCGCCTAACAGAACTTCGTACAACCGGTGCTTTCTTGTTAATACTGGTAATTGTTCTCATTAAGAACCCAAAGTCGCTACGTATAACTAAGTCTGAGTTGCCGCTCCTAATTGCATTTGGTCTGGTGGGGTTTGCCTTTGTAAATGTCTTTTATTTTGCAGCCGTTTCAAAGATGCAGATCGGCATTGCTCTCATAATTGAATTCACGGCACCGATTTGGATCACGCTTTGGTTGCGTTTTGCCCGGCGCAAACATGTCTCCTCTTTAATGTGGTGGGGGTTAACAACGGCCTTTGCTGGCTTGGTTCTCTTGTCTCAAATCTGGCAAGGTTTAACAATTAGTGGAATTGGTTTGATCTACGCCTTTATTGATGCATTCTCACTATCTATCTACTTTCTGCTTGGTGAAAATTTGTTGGAGAAGAAACCTAATGAAGTCATTATGGTCTGGGGACTGGGTGTCTCTTCTTTATTTTTTGCGATTGTTCAACCTTGGTGGAACTTCCCCTTCTCGGTTTTCACCAAGCAGGTTGCACTTGAGGGCCGCTACTCGGGGCAGTTCGCAGCAGGCTTCCTGTTGGTTTTATGGCTAATTAGTATGGGAACCGTTGTTCCGTATTTTCTAGTCTTTCGTGGATTGCACAAATTAAGTGCATCGACTGCAAGTGTGATTGGAATGCTCGAACCAATCTTTGGCGGGATATTCGGTTGGTGGTTTTTACGCGAAAGCCTAAGCACGGTGCAACTTTTGGGCGCTGCTGTTGTACTCGTCGGTATCTATCTGGCAGATCGCGCGAAATTGTCGGCTACGGTAGCCTAGAACTTATGGAGAATTTTGCAGATTTAATAGCCGCTAACAAGGCTTATGCTGCTGGTTTTAAATCCAGTGGGCTTAGTGGTGAAGCGAAAAAGGGTTTAGCGATAGTCACTTGCATGGATTCACGAATTGACCCGTTACATATTGTTGGAATGGAAGCTGGCGATGCAAAAATATTGCGTAATGCTGGCGCGCGGGTAACTGAAGACGTTCTAAGAACCTTAGTTTTAGCAACTCATCTTCTTGGAGTGAATCGAGTGCTTGTTATGCCACACACTGACTGTCGCATGGCGTCTGGTGAGGAGCATGAGATCCACGCCGCTATTAAGGAGAAGTCCGGTATTGACACTAGAAGTATTGAAATTAGAACAGTTAAGGATCAGAAGAAGGCGCTACTTACAGATATCACCCGCATTGAAACTTACCCGTTGCTGGCGATGAACATAAAGGTTATGGGCGCTATTTTTGATGTTGCAAACGGAACGCTAACCCCAATTAATTAGCTAGTTATCTTTTGGATAGCTCTCTTGGCTGGAATAACTTGGCGCCATATCGGTAAAGCGCGAAAAGTGAAGTTGTGCGCTCACGGTGATTGTTCGAGTTGGTCCATTACGGTGCTTTGCAACGTGTAGATCTGCTTCACCTGATCGGTTAGCGCTGTCATACATATCATCGCGATGTAGCAAAATAACAACGTCCGCATCCTGTTCAATCGAACCAGATTCACGAAGGTCAGAGAGCATCGGTTTCTTATCCGCGCGTTGTTCCGGAGAACGGTTCAACTGCGAGATCGCGATCACTGGCACATCGAGTTCTTTAGCGAGCAACTTCAAGTTACGGGATAATTCAGAGACCTCTTGTTGACGATTTTCAACGCGTTTTCCAGCCGTCATCAACTGGAGATAGTCGATGATAATTAACTTTAGATTGTGCCGTTGTTTTAGGCGGCGCGCTTTGGCTCGGATCTCCATTAGAGAAAGGTTGGCGGAGTCGTCGATAAACAGTGGTGCGTCAGAGATTTCGCCCATCCGCTTTGCTAAGCGGCCCCACTCTTCATCAGTAAGTGCGCCAGATCGAATGTTATTTAGTGCAACACGTGCTTCTGCCGAGAGCATACGCATGGTGATTTCAGAGCGGCTCATTTCAAGTGAGAAAATCACAGCAGCATCACCGTTATGAATTGCGGCATGGCGCGCAATATCTAACCCAAGGGTTGATTTACCAACAGCAGGGCGAGCTGCGAGCACAATCATGTTTCCAGCATGGAAACCATTTGTCAGTGTGTCTAAATCTTTAAATCCACTCTTAACACCTTCACCTTTTACGCCATTTGAAATTGCTTCGATTTCATCCAGGGCTGCAGGTAGTAGATCCGAGAGTTGAATGTAATCATCATTAGTTCGGTGTTCGGTTACGTTATAAATTTCTGCTTGAGCTTGGTCGACCGCATCATCGATTTCGCCTTCCTCGGAATATCCAAGTTGCACAATTTTTGTGCCGGCTTCGACAAGTCGACGCATAATTGCGTGGTCACGAACAATGCGCGCGTAATAACCAGCATTTGCCGCCGTCGGGACCGAACTAATTAGTGTGTGAAGGTATGGTGCGCCACCGGCACGAGCGATATCGCCACGCTTTGTTAATTCAGATGCAACAGTCACAGCATCTGCTGGTTCACCACGGCCATACAAATCTAGAATTGCATCATAAATTAATTCATGTGCTGGTCGGTAAAAATCTCGCTCTTTAATTATTTCAACAACGTCTGCGATTGCTTCCTTGCTTAATAGCATTCCGCCAATCACGCCTTGTTCTGCGATCAAATCTTGTGGCGGAGTTCGCTCGAACTCAATGCTCTGTGTTGCGCGGTTATTAGAGTTGGATCCGCGGTTGGGGAATTCTGCGATGCTCATATTGAAAGCCTCCCATTTCCCACTGACATCAGGATTCCCAAAGGTTTCCACGCGTAATTAACCCGTGTGCGTAACCTATTGTTGAGCTGGAATATCTGTTACTTACGCGTAATTTCTTGTGCACCACCGTGTGGAGAAGGTCGGGATAACTAGTGGATGGTGTGTGTATAAGTGTGGAAAACGGTGGATAAGCCCGAGGGGTAGCACCCCATACACGCTCAGTTTTTGGCGCTAGCCCTGTGGGTAAAGATTTAATTTCTCATCTCATTATCTAAGAAATCTAAGAAATCTAAGAATCGAGAGAATTCAGAGCAAAAGAAAAAACCCGCCAGATTCTGGCGGGTTTTCAACTCTTGAGACGTTGTTAGTTTGCTACAACGTTCACAGTTATATTTGCAGAGATTTGTGAATGTAGGCCAACCTTTGCAGTGTATTGACCAACCTTCTTGATGTGTCCGGCGACCTTGATGCGATGACGATCTATATCTAGTCCGGTGACTGATTTGATTGCCTGTGCGATGTCTTTATCGGTTACTGACCCGAAAAGCACGCCAGTTGCGCCAACTTTGGCCGTAACAACGATCTCTTTGCTTTCGAGGGAAGACTTAATCTGCTTTGCATGATCCTGGTCGCGAATTTCGCGAGCTGAACGAGCGCGGCGGATGCCTTCAATCTGCTTTTCTCCACCAATGCTCCAGGCAATTGCGTTGCCAAGAGGTAGTAGGTAGTTGCGCGCATAACCATCTTTAACGGTTACGACATCTCCTGGTTGCCCAAGACCTGATACTTCACGAGTAAGGATGAGTTTCATTTTTAGTCGCTCTCCTTATCGTGCTGTTGAGGTGTAAGGGAGAAGTGCCATCTCGCGGGAATTCTTAACCGCGGCGGCAATCGCACGTTGATGTTCGGTGCAGGCACCTGTTACTCGGCGAGCGCGGATCTTGCCGCGATCGGAGATGTACTTGCGAAGTAGGTTAATGTCTTTGTAATCGATATAAGTTGCCTTATCGCGACAGAAAGAACATGGCTTCTTCTTAAACTTCTTCATTGCCGCTGCCGACATCTTGCTTACCTTTGGCTTTGGCTTCAGCGTCTTATTATTTCTTGCGCCCACTGTGGTGCTCCTTTTTAGGATGCCCTACGGCTTTTCAAGCTTTCTGCTTGCAAACGCCTTAGGAATGGTTGATTAGGAATGGTTGATTAGGAATGGTTGGATTTTTTAGAATGGAGGTTGATCATCGGAACCAGCTGATGACCAGCCACCTCCGACAGGTGCTGCAGACCATGGGTCCTCAGCAGAAGCTGTTTCAACTGGAGCAGAAAATCCGCCGCCGCTTGTTCCACCAGCACGTGTTGTTTTGGTGACCTTTGCGGTTGCGTTGCGAAGAGATGGACCAACTTCGTCAACTTCGATTTCATACACAGTGCGCTTTTCGCCTTCTTTGGTCTCGTATGAGCGTTGCTTCAAACGACCGGTGACAATAACGCGCATTCCGCGAGTCAAAGATTCGGCAACGTTTTCTGCTGCTTGACGCCAAATATTGCATGCAAGAAAGAGGCTGTCGCCATCTTTCCATTCGTTTGTGTTTTTATCGAGATAACGCGGAGTTGAAGCGATTGTGAATTTTGCGACCGCAGCACCGGAAGGTGTGAAGCGCAATTCAGGATCGTTTACAAGATTACCGACCATAGTGACGGTTGTGTCTCCTGCTGCCATGTCTTTTCCTATTCTCTACTTTTCGAGTCGTTTAGTTTTTATTCTGGACGTACAACTTTTGTACGAAGCACTGCTTCGTTCAAATTAAGTTGGCGATCGAGTTCTTTGATTGCATCAGGACCACAGTGCAAATCAGCAACGGCGTAAATACCTTCTGCTTTTTTATTTATTTCGAAGGTCATACGGCGACGGCCCCAAATGTCGAGCTTGTCGACGGTTCCGCCACTTTCCTTGATGATCTTGAGATATGTCTCAAGGCTTGGTGCGACTGTGCGCTCTTCTAACTCAGGATCGAGAATGACCATGATTTCATAATGACGCATGTTCTAACCCCACCTCCTCTGGACTAAAGCGGCCACGGCATTTCCGCGGCAGGAGGGTTAAATCTCCTTCAGTAGCGGCCACGGTGTGACCCCGTCTTGAAGGAAGGCTAAGCGTAACCGCTAGTCGCGCTAGTTAAAAATGCGGTGCTTTGTGGATCGATTTCAGGTGTGGATTTACGCATAAGGCGGGCAGAAAACCAGAATAAGGCGGCAATCCGAAGGAGGGTGGCGGTTGCATAGGCCCCGCCAGAAATCGCGAAGTGAGTTCCGGTGATCGTGGCTAGGTACTGCCAAATTGCGAAGTGGTAAATCAATTCAGCTCCCTGCCAAATCCAAAAATCAATTCGATCACGCTTATCAACCAACGCTAAAACCGCAAGCGGTGTTAACCAGATTATGTATTGCGGGGAGTAAACCTTGCTGGCTGTCACAAATATTGCCACTACAAAAAAAGCGGTGGCTGCAAGAGTTGGGGTTTTCTTGATGCCTAAAAATATTATCGTGTAAGCGGTTATCCCAATCAAAAAGAGAAGTATTGAAAATAAATTCAGGGGATTAACGTTCTTACCGAATATTGCTAGCGCTTCCCAAATTGATCCCCAGTCTGCACCGCGCTCGCTATTTAACTTAAAGAATCTAAACCAACCCACGGGGGTTGTCAGGATGAAAGGTAAATTTATAATAATCCAAGTCGCAAAAGTTAACGCGAAGTACTTGAAGAGATTTTGAATTTCACGGCGGCGGAAAAATATTAAAGCAATCGGCAACAGCAAGACGATTGGGAAAAATTTTGTTGCAACTGAAATACCCAGCAACAAAGCGCTCGGTGGATATTTTTTACGGTCAAAATAATAAATTGCACCTAGTGCGCTAATAACTGCCCAGATATCCCAATTTATATAGAGCGATGCTATTACCGCAGGTGCAATCGGAAATAGGTACCAAAATTCTGGTTTCATCTTTCTTAATAAAACAACTGACCCAATAAAAATTAGCGCAATCAAAAATGCATTGAAGTCAAAGTAGGCGCGGTACTGCCCAAAATTTTTCTTAACTATGAAAGAAGTCGCCCACATAACAATTCCAGTTACTGGTGGATACTCGACAGCATTTGTCGCACTTGAATATGGCCAGGAGTGATCGATCATCCCCCGGTCAACCAGTAAGGCGGGCAGGTCGGAATAACACGCGTGTACATAGACATCTGGTGTGCCCCAACCAAAATTGCGACAATGATCAAATTTTGCGAACGAAAGTAGGGCGGCGATAACTGCCAAAAATATTGCGCTCTTTGTCAGGAGCTTCATGGTTACTTCTTTTTAACGGGCTTTGTTATTGAAGGTGCTGGTGTTGGCGTTGGCGCTTTCGTGGCCCGGACTGGAGTCGGTGTTGGGGTAATGGCTAGAGCCGGGTCAAGTGTTGGTATCGCAGATGCGTATGAAACCGGATCAGTCCCACCAATATTTGCTGGCTCTGGGAAAGGTATGACTGGTTGATTTTTCAGAATTGATTTCGTGTATCTGTTCCAAATGCGAGCAGGGAAGGAGCCACCTGTTACCGCATTCAAGCCACCAATTCCATTTAATGATTGTGTTGCATCATCTCTAAAAAATGCGACTGAAGTTGCAAACTGGGGGGTGTAGCCGTTAAACCAAGCAGAAGCGTTATCTGTTGTTGTTCCAGTCTTTCCTGCAGTTGGTTGTTTAATGCCAACACTTGCCGCGGCGCCAGTTCCATAGTTCGTTACTTCTTGCAGCGCATAAGTTAAATCTGCCATTACATCTGGCTTGAATACTTGTGAGGCTTGAATCTGTCCTTGATACAAAACACCCTTGTTCGGCCCCAGAACTTCGTTAACAATAAACGGTTTTGCGTATGTTCCGTTAGCGGCAAATGTCGCGTAGGCAGATGCGACATCAATTACATGTGGGCTTGCTACACCAAGTGTCACGGAGGGTGTCGCCATCATTGCAACGCTTGTTGGGATGCCAGCACGACGTGCGACATCAATGACTTTATCTGGTCCGACTTTTATTCCGAGTGGAACAAAAATTGTGTTAACTGAGTGCGCTGTTGCGGTTAGCAAATTTATATTACCGAATTGCTCATTACCGTAATTAAATACTGGGTATGGCTTACCCACATCATCGAATACTTTTGGTGAGCCACCATTCCAAACCGAAGTCAATGGTAGGCCTTGTTCTAGCGCGGCAACTAGAGCAAATGGTTTAAATGTGGAACCGGCCTGGGTTATTCCCTGGGTAGCGCTATTTAATTGGCTAACCAAATAATCTCGACCACCATACATTGCAACGATCTCGCCGGTACCTGGCCTAATAGAGACCAAGCCAATTCGTAAATTATCTGGTGCGCCCTTTGGGGTTCCTTTTTCTACCGCCGCGATTGCTGCCTCTTGATTTACTTTTTCAAGAGTTGTTCTAATTACATAACCACCTGTTTGAAGTTGGCTCTCGGTGAATCCCAAATTTGCTAGCTCGTGTACAACCCAGGAGATTACATAACCCTTAGGTCCAGCAAGCGCCCCTGAAGTAACCTTCGCGCGGACGGTTGGAAACTTTGCGCGGGCCGCACTGTCTTTTGATAACCAATTAGCACTAACCATTCCATTAATTACATACTGCCAGCGATCTTTCAGACGTTGCAGGCTCGCAGCGCTGTAGGAAGGATCGTAGTAACCGGGTGAGCGCAAGATACTCGCTAAAAGTGCAGCCTGTGAGACGTTGAGTTGATCAACGGTTCGGCCAAAATAAACTTCGGATGCAGTTTCAACACCGTAGGACCCACGGCCGAAATAAATTGTGTTTAAGTAATTTTCTAGAATTTGATCTTTTGACATCTGATTTTGTAATTTAAGCGAAATAACAAGCTCTTTCACTTTACGAGTAATTGTTCTTTCCGGTGTTAGAAACGCGGTCTTTGCATATTGCTGTGTGATTGTGGAACCACCTTGCAAGGAACCACCTTTCAAATTGTTAAATAGTGCACGTGCGATGCCAAGTGGACTGACTACACTTTCAGAGTAAAAGTTGCGATCTTCTGCGGCCATGACTGCGCGGCGCACATTTAGTGGAATGTTTGCAAGTGGAACTATTCTTCGATTTTCAGATCCTAACCGTCCCGCTTCACTGCCATCTGCATATTGAATAATGGTGGATTGACTATTTACAAAAGAATTGACATCCGGGATGCTCACTGTGAAATATGCATAAGCAAAACCCAGAACAAAGACAATGAAGCCAATGCCAACACCAAAGATCGCAATACGAATTAAATTGGTGCGAGCGCGACCCATAACGAGAAGGTTACCGCCTGCGATTGCCGCGTAGGCTCGCTTCATGTAGATGCCAGCTCTTTAACTCTTTTGGGCCTTTCCAATCATCATCTTCCAGTGTGTGGACTTTTCTGGGAGCCTTCCGAGTGCGTCCATCGCCGAGTAAGTATGAATAAATCAAATGGTTCCACCCACAATCAAGACAGACCTCGACTGTATAAACCCGAAATTCACCAAACTCGTTCTCCATCTCTTCCAATTCTGGAATGGATTTAATGCGTCCGGAGTATTGGCCTAGTTCATCACCAAAGGTATAACGCAAATCCCTGATCTCTCTTTTTTTACATATTGGGCAATCTCTTGTTGTCACATCACCATGATGTTTTGCGGCTCGGCGCAAATATGGATCAGCATCACAAGCATCCATTGCGGATGATGAACCACGAAAAAGTGCTTGCAGGGTGGACCTACGATCTAATGAATAGTCGATCTCATCGCGCCGTGACCACATAATGGGCAAGGATAATCCCAACTTACTGATTACGCTTTGTGTTATGAAACTTCCTAGTTGGCCGCTGCGCAAGGGAAGTTCACTGGTTAAATTGTTACAAATTCGCTGGCTTGGCCAAATCAGTGACGGGATATTTCAATCCGCACTGGCCTCCTTCGTTTTATTCTCCCCGGAGCGACAACCAAATGCGGTTGCAGCCGCAGGTGCTTTTACGGTCGTGTTACTTCCATATTCATTCGTCGGGCCTTATGCCGGAATATTTTTAGACCGGTTTAGCCGACAACGGATTGTTCAAATTGCCAATGTAATTCGCGCAATTGTTCTAGTGGCAATCGCGATTTTAATTAAAAGTGGAACAACCGGGCTAGTACTTACGCTTTTTGTCTTGATCGCATTTGGCATCAACCGATTAATTTTGGCTGGACTTTCAGCCGGCTTGCCACTCTTGGTTTCAAAAGAAGAATTAGTTTCAGCAAATGCTCTTGCAGTTACTGGCGGAACAATTGGTGTTGTAATTGGTGGTGGCATCGGAATTGTTATTAAAAATTTCTTAGACCACAGCAACCGAGGTGATTTATCAGATGCTTTTCTAATTGGAGCAGGGGCGGTCTGTTATCTGCTTGCCGCTGCACTCACAGCGCGACTTAAAAAGAACTCGATCGGCCCACACGAACATGAAGTTTCGCCAGAGTCGCGAGGTTGGGCTGAGATGGCTGAAGGTTTTAAAATTCTTCGAAATCATGGTGATGCGCTAAGGGGGATATTTGCAACATCGATGCAACGAAGTGGTTTAACGGCTCTGACTTTGATGGCGCTGCTTGTTGAGCGAAACACATTTAACCCGCCTAATGATCCAACTTCTGGACTACGTAGTTTTGGTTTTGCACTTGCAATTGCTGGTTTTGGTATTGGAATTGGCGCTTTCCTTAGTCCACTAGGTGTCGCGAAATTTGGTCGCCACATTTGGATTCGCATCTCAATGATTGGGCCAATTCCGTTTCTAATTGCATTTGGCTTCTTTCCAACTAGACCACTACTCCTGGCTGCGGCTTTCTTTTCCGGTGGCTTTGGTCAGTGTGTGAAAGTTACAAATGACGCACTAGTCCAATCTAAAATTCAAGACGAGTATCGTGGGCGAATCTTTGCTTTCTATGATGTTGCGGTAAACGCCGGGATCATTTTGGGTGCGCTTTTGGCCGCGTTATTATTACCAACTAGTGGAAAGTCATTGCTCGTATCCGTTGTTATTAGTGCTACCTACGCGCTTGCTGCCTTTGTGTTATTAGCAAAGCCTAATTTTTCGGCGAGTTCGCACGCCACCATTTAAGTAATTCGGTTGTGGCCGCATCAACGCCTAACGGGCCTTGTTCCATCCGTAAGTCAAGAAGATGTTGATATGCCGCGCCAACAATTGGTGATGGTTTAATCCCCAAAATCTTCATAATCTCAACGCCATCAAGGTCTGGTCGAATCTTCTCCAGCTCTTCCTGTTCCATTAACAGTGCAATCCGCTCCTCAAGTGAGTCATAGGTTTTAGCCAGTGATTCGGCTTTCCTTTGATTGCGGGTAGTGCAATCCGCTCTAGTTAAAACATGTAGGTGAATTAATTGGTGTTCGGCATCGCGGATATATCTGCGTACTGCGGAATCTGTCCATTCTCCATTTCCATACCCATGAAAGCGAAGATGAAGAAACACTAGGGCTGCAACATCGCTAATCACTTCATTGCTAAAACGTAGTGCGCGAAGTCGCTCTTTCGCCATCCGAGAACCGACAACTTCGTGGTGATGAAATGAAACACCGCCACCAGGAATCAATTCACGGGTTTTTGGTTTTCCAATATCGTGTAAGAGTGCAGCTAAGCGAATAACTAAATTTGGTCCGCCAAGGCGCTCCTCAAGAGCAATTGCTTGTTCTAGAACTTTTAAGGTGTGTTCATATACATCTTTATGGTGATGGTGCTCATCAATCTCAAGTTTTAACTTTGGGAGCTCGGGCAAGATATATTCGGCAAGCCCAGTATCTACCAAGAGACTTAAGCCCAATCTAGGGTTGGGTGACATCATTATTTTAATTAACTCATCGCGCACGCGTTCGGCGGAGATGATTTCAATTCGGCCAGCCATTTCCAAAATTGCGCTATTGATTGCTGGATCTACTTTGAAATTCAATTGCGAGGCAAACCGGGCGGCTCGCATCATTCGTAATGGGTCATCACTAAAGGAATCTTCTGGTGTGCCAGGGGTTCGTAATTGCTTTCGCGCCAAATCCCCAACTCCGTCAAATAAATCGATGAAGGTTGGTGGCTCAGTGGTTAACTCGAGCGCCATGGCATTTACTGTGAAGTCGCGACGTGCCAAATCTGCTTCGATGGCGTCACCAAAGGCAACTTCTGGTTTTCTACTGTTGGGGTCATAACTCTCACTCCGATAAGTTGTAATTTCGATTGTCACTTCACCGTGTTTTGCGGCGATGGTCCCAAATTCTTTACCGGTCTCCCAAATAGCATCCGCCCAATTTTTTAATAATTTATTTGTTTGATCAGGTAGGGCATTTGTTGTGAAATCTAAATCATTTCCAAGGCGGCCAAGAATTGCGTCTCGTACCGGGCCACCAACTAGTGCCAACTTAAATCCCGCCGCTTGAAATTTAGTGGCTAGTTCATTCGCGATCGGTGCACTCTCGCGCAGGGCAGAGCTAGCCAACGCGGCAGCAAGTTCGCGTGGATCTGGGTTATTTTTCACAGTAGCTCCTTCACAGGAACCTAGGCTAGAGCAGTACCCTTGCCCTATGACCACGGCACCAGGTGCGGGTGGCGAAGCTAAGCGGAAAAAACGGCGTCGGCGCCGTCCGAAAAGCGGGACCACACCAAACCCAAGTAATTCTTCAACTTTAGGAAGTTCGCCAGACTCAGCAACTGGCGCGCAGCAAAAAAAGCCGTCCAATAATTCTAAAAAGCCGCCGCAGAACAAGCGGGTATATGCGAAACGAGTAGATGAAGTCAGCGCGGGTGGCTTAGTTATCGATGCCACTGGAACTAAAGGTTTGTTAATTGGGCGGCGCGACTTAAAAGATCAAAGTCGAGAGCGTCTGCTTTGGTCGCTTCCGAAAGGACATATTGAAGAGGGTGAGACGCCCGAACAGGCAGCGATCCGAGAAGTTCAAGAAGAGACAGGTATTGAGAGTGAGATTGCGCGCGAATTAGGAGTTATTGATTTTTGGTTTATGGCTGGCGGTAAGCGAATTCATAAAACCGTTCATCACTATTTATTCAAAGAAACTGGTGGTCACCTATCACCACAAATAACCGAGGTAGATGATGTCGGTTGGTTCCCATTAGATGAAATTGTTGGATTACTTGCCTATCCAGATGAAAAGAAGTTGATTGCAAAATCTGGCGAGCTGGTTATATGAAAAAAATTCTGCTCATTATTTCGATATTTGTTTTTAGCGCTTTAGGCTTACAACCAGCTAGCGCGGCAACCCAAATTACAATCACAGAGCACTCCCACAGACAGTTAGATGGGAAATTTTTTGACGATGACTTGGCAAGCCTTCTCACATACGGTGGGCGACTTGGGCAATTGGTATTTAACCCACCCCGCGGTATCCGGGTCTGGCAGGTTGATGCACAACTAGTTGATGAAGTTTCTGCAATGGCGCAAGGCTATAAATTGGTTGATGGAAAAGATGGGACCGGGAAACGAGTTGCCCAGATTTGGCTCTCGCAATTGCGGGCCATAACGCGTGGCGACACAACGCTAGCGCTGCCATATGGTGATCCGTCTGGTTATTGGATAAATCGGCTCGCCCCCAAAAGTGCCCAGTATTTTCTTGATGCGGGCGCTGCACATTTAAGTGGGTTTTTTGGCTGGCAAATAACGCCAGTTTCGCAGTACCAAAACTTGAAGTATTCAAGATTGGATTCACTATCGGTCCAAGCTTATTCGAGTCTTAACAGCGCCGTTCAAATTTCAAAAAAATTTATGGATCCACAAGTTTTAGAAGATACAAAATTTAAAAGTGTTTCGGTATTCCATCCTGATCTTGCGAAAAAAACTCGTGCCTTATTAATTACAGATATTTTCCAAAATACAGATTTGCTCCTTCATAAGGTTCGACTTGCACCTGGTCGCTTTACTGTTTCATCACAAAAACAGAACCTTCCCATCACCATTGTTAATGATTTTCCAAATAAAGTTCAGATAAAAATAATTGTTTCCCCGATGAATGGGAAAGTTATTGTCGGAGATATCGCGGATGAAACTCTGGCGCCGAATTCAAAAACACAAGTTTTAATTCCAGTGCAAGTATTAACATCGGGAGCCAGCAACCTTATGGTTAACCTCCACTCTGTCGATGGCGCGCTTCTCGGAGATGCGGTTATCTACCAACTATCCCTCAGGGTTATAAGTCCAGCGGCAACTTGGCTGACAACTGGTGCGGCAGTTGTATTGTTCCTATCTGTGATCATTCAAAGCGCACGCAGGGTTCGAAGAAGACAGCGATGAGTGAAGCTACGCTGTTAAAGTCCTCAACAGTTATGGCTGTGGGAACGATTTTTTCCCGAATCACTGGGCTAGCTCGTGGTTTAATTTTAGTAGCGGTACTTGGAACAACTCTGCTTGGTGACACATTCAATGTTGCAAACACCATGCCAAATATTCTTTACAACCTGATTATCGGTGGCGCTTTAACGGCGGTCTTTGTCCCGCAAATCGTGCGTGCTACAAACGAATCAGATGGCGGATCGGCTTTCATTTCTCGACTTTTGACTGTAACTATTGTGTTCCTTGGTGCCCTCGTGGTTATTGCTGTTCTTATTGCGCCGTTGCTAGTTCGCTTATTCGCTACAAGTTATATTGGCCGACCAGAATTTCATGTGACAACGCTATTCATGCGATTCTGTTTGCCTCAAATATTTTTTATGGGGCTCTTCGCTTTATTGAGCCAAGTGGCAAACGCTAAGGGGAAATTTGGCCCGATGATGTGGGCCCCAGTGCTTAATAATATTATTTCAATTGCGGTCTTCGGCTGGTACCTGATTCAGACAACAAAACCCACAGTTACAACAATTTCGAATAGTGAAATCATTGGCCTTGGACTGGGTGCGACCGCTGGTTATGTTGCGCAGGCTTTAATTCTTATTCCAGCCATCCGCAAAGCAAATATTAGATTGCGACCAAGGTTTGATTGGCGCGATCCAGAATTGAAAAAATCTTTGTACTTAGCGAGTTGGACTTTGGCCTTTGCTGCTATCTCACAAATTAGTTATTTAGTAACCGTAAATCTCTCAACCGGCGCCGCGATCAAAGCCCTAAAGGAAGGTATCAGCACTGGTGTTGGTTTCACGCCATATAGCAATGCCTTCTTTATTCTGGTTCTACCGCATTCAGTAATTACAATCTCGGTAGTTACAGCGCTCTTGCCTACTTTGGCAAAGTTTGCACACGCAAAAGAAATTGGTGCAATTCACGAACAACTCGTTAGAGCGATGCGGTTAGTTGGAATAGTTACCGTTCCTAGTGCAATTTTATTTTTACTCTTCGGGCCGCTAATTACCAGAGAAGTCTTCTTTGGAATTTCCAATAGTGACGCAAGCTACTTGGGCTATGTTCTTTCGGCTTTTGCCCTCGGCCTTTTGCCAATGAGTATTAATTTGATCGCGTTGCGCGGTTTGAATGCGTTTGAGAATGTGAAATCACAGGTTGTTAGCAATGCCATAATGAACTTGCTTGGCACTTTGTTAGCGATTGCTTTTGCGCTAACCCTGCCTGCTAAATGGGTTACGGTCGGCCTAGCTGGCGCCCTTTCTCTTAGCTATTTTATTGGTGCTGTTTGTACAGTCTGGCTCTTGCGTCGCTACGGCATAAAGATTTCACTTTCGGAAGTCACTGGGTTTTATTTGAAATTAATCGCCCTATCCCTCGCCACGGCAGTGCCATTGCGCTTAATCCAAGGCTATTTACCGGGTGGGAATACTCTTGGCCTTCTAATCGTTCTTGTAGTTGGTGGCGCTGGTTACTTGGGATTGGCCCATCTCACTGGAATCGATGAAGTTAGAAGTATTTTTAATTTTTTACGTCCTACAAAGAAGTAGTCGAAAATTAACAGGGCAGTAATCATTAAGGAGAAGATGTAAATGGATCTCGTTCACGACCTGGTAATCGTTGGTTCAGGTCCAGCTGGCTACACGGCAGCCATCTATGCGGCGCGTGCTGAACTAAAGCCTGTTCTATATGAAGGTTCTGTTACTGCCGGTGGCGCACTAATGAACACGACAGAGGTTGAAAATTTTCCTGGGTTTCCTGAGGGCGTTATGGGACCAGATCTTATGGATTCTTTACGTAAACAAGCTGAAAAGTTTGGTACCAAGTTAGTTACTGACGATATTGTCGAAATGAATCTTGCTGGCGAAATAAAAACTTTAGTGGATGGTTCTGGAAATACTCTTAAAGCAAAGTCTGTAATCCTTGCGATGGGCTCGGCATATAAAGAGATTGGTTTGGCAAATGAGAAACGACTCTCCGGCCACGGTGTTTCCTGGTGTGCAACTTGTGATGGGTTCTTCTTTCGCGAGAAAGAACTTGCAGTTGTTGGTGGTGGCGACTCTGCGATGGAGGAAGCAAACTTTTTAACTCGATTTGCTTCTAAAGTAATTGTGATTCACCGCCGGGCAGAATTACGCGCTTCAAAAATTATGATCGAACGCGCGATGGCTAATCCAAAGATCGAATTTATTTGGAACACTGAAGTTACCGATGTATTAGGTGATGAAAAAGTCAGTGGACTTGCACTGAAGAACTTAGTCACTGGTGAAACGAGTGAAAAGAATTTTGATGGACTCTTTGTCGCCATCGGCCACATCCCAAGAAGCGAGCTGGTTGTGGGTCAAGTGGCGCTAGATGGCGAAGGCTATGTAGAAGTGGTTGGCCGATCAACAAACACAAACCTAAAAGGTGTTTTTGCGTGTGGTGATCTAGTCGACCATACCTACCGTCAAGCGATCACCGCGGCGGGCTCTGGTTGCCAGGCTGCCCTTGATGCTGAGCGTTTCCTGGCAGGACACTAAAGAATTACAACCTAGAATTATCCCGATAAACCAAAATAGAGAAGGAAAAATAATGAGCGCAGCACAAGCAGTAACAACCGCAACTTTTGAAGAGGTAGTTCTAAAGTCCACTACCCCAGTACTGGTGGATTTCTGGGCGGAGTGGTGTGGTCCTTGCCGTGCTGTTGGACCAATCCTTGATGAGATTGCTGGCGAATATGCCGACAAAATTAAGGTTGTTAAGTTAAACACCGACGAAGAGTCTGCAATTGCGATCAAGTATGGAATCACATCAATTCCTACGCTAAATGTTTATGTAAATGGCCAAGTTGTAAAATCTGTTATTGGAGCAAAGCCAAAGCCTGCTCTATTAAAAGAACTTGCTGAATATATCTAAACAGTAAAACGTCATGCAGAATATAGATCTCTCGCTGGGAGATGCGAGTGATGTAGTTTTGCATGCGATAAACACTCTCAATCGACTTGGGTTATTGGCAACAACTCCTACCGTTTTTGATGCTGCAGTAGAAGGCGCGGTAAAGGCTTTTCAACAAGAGCGCGGTTTGATTGTTACTGGCACTATTAACTCTTCTACATTGCAAGCACTTGATGAAGCGCGCTGGAAACTTGGAGATCGAGTTCTCGCATTTAATCCACAAAATCTTCTACGTGGTGATGATGTCGCCGCGCTTCAATCTAGATTAGTTGAGATGGGTTTCAACTGCGGTCGAGTTGATGGAATCTTTGGACCGCGAACTGAGTTGGCTGTCAAAGATTTTCAAAAGAGTGTTGGTGGAAAAGTTGATGGGTCCTGTGGTCCGGCAACCGTAATGGCTCTAATTAGATTGATGCAGATTGTTTCTGGTGGTACCCCTGCCGCACTTCGTGAAAAAGCTGATCGCGCGGTTCGTGGCCCAGCACTTGCTAATAAAATTATTATTCTTGATCCAAGTTCAGATCCAAGAGATGCAAAAATTGCATTCGATATCGCACAACGACTTGAAGGTAGGTTAATCGCCTTAGGTGTTTCGGTTTTCCTAACTCGAAGCGCGCAAAGTAATCCAACTGATCTAGAACGAATTGAATTAGCAAATAAGGCAAGCGCTGATCTATTAATTTCTATTCACACTGATAGTTATAAAAATGAAATCGCCCATGGAGTAGCTACTTATTACTATGGCAGTGAAGCACATGGGGTTCACTCTGTTGTGGGTGAGAGATTTGCTGCACTTGTTCAGCGGGAGATGACCGCTCGGACAGATTTATTGAATTGTCGAACTCACGCAAAAACGTGGGATATCTTGCGATTAACAAAAGCTCCAGCAGTTCGCTTAGACCTGGGTTATTTAACCAACCCTGGTGATTTAGCGCGGCTGACTGATCTTGAGTTTGTTGAGACCATTGTGGAATCAATCATGGTTGCAATTCAACGCCTATATCTAGCTACTGAAAATGATGCCAAGACTGGAACGCTCCGACTTTCAGACCTTAGGCGGGCTGGGATTCGTAAAGATTAGGTAGGATTAATACTCACTTCGCGTGATCTCCCAAATGTGGGAAGATACTCGGATGAGCGGGGATTTAACACGCATCCATACTGGGGTGCCACAGCACCTTGATGAGCGCTTTGCTCACCGCGCCGCGATGATGAAACCTAGTGAAATTCGCTCGCTTTTTGCCGTTGCCTCTCGCCCTGACATTGTCTCCCTCGCTGGTGGAATGCCTAACTTGACCGCCTTTCCAATGGAAATGATGGCCGGTGTTGTTGAAAAATTACTTTTAGAAAATGGTCAAGAAGCGCTGCAATATGGAAGCGGCCAAGGACATCCAAAACTTAGAACACAGATTTGTGATGTTATGGCACTTGAGGGAATTCATGCGCACCCTGATGATGTAATTGTTACAACTGGTTCCCAACAGGCGCTTGATTTAATTTCTAGAATATTTATTGATCCAGGCGATGTTGTATTAGTTGAAGCGCCTTCATATGTTGGCGCACTTGGCACATTCCATCAATATGAAGCTCAGGTTGTTCATGTAGCAATGGATGATGATGGTTTGATTCCACAAGCACTTCGGGAGGCAATTACTTCAACCCGGGCTTCTGGCCGAAAGATTAAATTCTTGTATTTAATTCCAAACTATCAAAACCCTGCTGGTGTTCTACTTACCGCTGAACGACGTACTGAAATTCTCGAAATTTGCCGAAGCGAAGCGATTTTTGTAATTGAAGATAACCCTTATGGCCTTCTTGGTTTTGAGCGACCATCCCCAAATGCGATGCGCGCCGAGGATTCGGAAAATGTAATTTATTTAGGAACTTTTTCCAAGACAATCGCACCTGGTCTGCGAGTTGGCTGGGCGCTTGTTCCACAATCCCTAAAAGAAAAAATGGTAATCGCCAGCGAATCCTCCATTCTCTGTCCGGCAAACTTTACCCAACTAGCAATTTCAAGTTATCTTTCAGATCAGCCTTGGCGAGATCAAATTGCTGCCTTTGCGGGGCTTTACAAAGTACGTCGTGATGCAATGTTGGAGTCACTTGAAAAATATTTCCCTAAAGGCGCGACTTGGACGAAACCCGAAGGTGGTTTCTATGTTTGGATCACTTTGCCACCAGAGATCGACACTAAGGCCCTGATGCCGAAGGCGATTGTTGGCAAGGTTGCTTATGTGCCGGGAACAGCTTTTTATGCAGATGGCTTTGGAAGTTGGTCGATGCGGCTTTCGTATTGTTATCCCAGCCCAGAAAAAATCCGCGAAGGCGTAAAGGCTTTGGGTGGTGTTCTTGCCACCGAAATGCAGCTACGCGGGCTTAATTAACTTAATTAAATAGCGTTTTAAATCAAGCCAGCAATACGATCTAAGTCTTCTAAAGTAGCGAATTCGATCGTAATTTTGCCCTTTTGTTTACCCAATTCGACTGTTACACGTGTGTCTAAGGTTGAGCCTATTTCGTCTGCAACTTCTTTTAGTCGGGCTGTTACTGCGCTGTTATTTGCGCCTTTTCCAGAGACTGGATTATTTGAATTATTTCCAGAAGTTGTATTTTGAGTTGTCGCAACAATCTCTTCAGTTGCGCGAACACTTAAACCTTCAGCATTTATTCTGTTTGCTAGTTTTTCAATTTCACTTTCATCATTAAGTGTTAAGAGTGCACGCGCATGACCGGCTGATAAAACTCCAGCAGCAACTCTGCGTTGTACTGCTGGTGGCAAATTTAATAACCGAAGCGTGTTGGTAATTGCGGACCTAGATTTACCTACTTTGCTGGCAAGTTCTTCGTGGGTATAACCAAAATCATTTAATAAGTTTTGGTAGGCCGAACCTTCTTCTAGTGGATTTAGTTGGCTGCGATGAATATTTTCAAGAAGTGCTTCACGAAGTAATTCATTGTCTGGTGTCTGTCGAATAATCACTGGAATTGTTTTTAGTCCCGCCAATTTGGAAGCGCGCAATCTGCGTTCACCCATAATTAATTCATAAGTGCCGTTTCCCTTATCGCGAACTACAGGCGGTTGTAACAATCCAACTTCTTTTATTGATGCAGATAATTCTGACAGTGCATCTGCGTCAAAAATTGTTCTTGGTTGCTTTGGATTTGGGACGATTGAATTGATATCAACTTCATTGCGATCGGCAATTTGCACGCCAGTTGGTGATGTAATACTTGTTGGAATAAGTGTGTCTAATCCGCGTCCCAAGCCACCTTTACGAGTACTCATGCTGTGTGTGCTCCTTCGGTAATTGCTTCACCAGTGCCGCGTCTTGCGATCTCTCGTGCAACTGTCATATATGCAACAGCTCCTGGCGAGCTGGCGTCATATGTCATAACTGTCTGATTAAAAGATGGTGCTTCAGAAATTCGCACAGCTCTTGGGATTGGTACATCAATTAGTTCTTTTGGAAAATGTTGGCGAACACTGTTTGCAACATCGTTCGCTAATCGAGTTCTGGAATCAAACATCGTCAAAACAATCGTTGAGATATGAACCTTCTGATTTAACATTTGTTGTACTTGCTGCAGGGTGGCAAGTAAAAGCGAGAGGCCCTCGAGTGAGTAGTACTCGCATTGGATAGGAACCAGTACTTCTTCGGCTGCGGTCAGGGCGTTAACTGTCAAAAGACCCAGGCTTGGTGGGCAATCAATAATGACGTAATCCAGTCGGTTGCCTGCGGCTTCGCGTTCTGCTAAAAATTTACCTAAGGCGATTTTTAACCGAGACTCTCTTGACACAAATCCGACCATATTAATTTCGGCGCCAGCGAGGCCAACATCTGCCGGGGCACATTCAAGATTTGGAAATCCAGCCACCTTTTTCACTACCTGGGCTATTGGTTGATCGTTGATGAGTACTTCATACATCCCAAGTAGGGAGTTGCGGTCTATACC
>Ga0007796_10000066_pt1 | contig 24311 bp, 31 predicted proteins | sample CryBogmetaGMA0M_FD_60373 | JGI IMG/M metagenome (GOLD analysis project Ga0007796, IMG submission 60373) | Freshwater microbial communities from Crystal Bog, Wisconsin, USA - MA0M | ecosystem: Environmental > Aquatic > Freshwater > Lake | place: Crystal Bog, Wisconsin, USA | collected 2009-07-06 | reverse complement strand
TAGATCTTTTAGAAGCTATCGAGGAAGAGCAAATTAAAAAGCTAGAAGAATATTTTCAACAAAAAATAATTTTTATAAAGATTAATACAAATTTAGTAAAAAATACTTCTATGAATTTAGACGAAAATCTATGTGGATTTATTGAATATAAAGATTTTTGTGCATATAGAAAAAAAGACAAGTTGTTCTTGTCTTTTTGGAGATAAACTTTTAAAATATTAAAAAGGAATTATATGATTAATTTAATACTGTACGCATTAGCAACAATAGGAATGACCCATATCGTCGTTGACGGTTCAATAACTGAAAGTTTTAGGACTTTCTTTAAATCTTCCATGAATAAATTAAAATTAAATTATTTAAGCAGCCTTGTTGATTGCTATCTCTGTTCTGGAACTTGGTGTGGATTTTTAATGGGTTACATTTGGATATCTAATAATCCATTGGAAATTTTTGCCTGTGGTTGTGCCGGAGGATTTTTAGCAAATTTTGCTGCTGTTATTGTTAACTGGTTAGAAGCCTCAACATTAGTCAATCTACCTTCTGAAAAAAATGAATAATTATATTGTTTTTTGTGATAATTGTAACTTTAAAAAGTTTGTTAAAAGTGCTGATGATTTAAAAGAATTTAAAATAATAAAATCAGCTCCTGTCCAGAAAAATTTACCTTTTATGGACTATAGCATCAATAAGATTCAATCTTCTATAGATATTGAATTACCAAAAAAGGTAAAATGCCTAAAATGTGGTTTTGCGATTAGACCTAAGACAATTAAAAAAGAGGAAAATAATGACAGCCCCAATAAGTAGGCCTGTGACCTTAATGGACGTTAAACAGGCTCTAAGAGATCCTAGATTTAAAGAATCTTTACCCAAGGAGTTTGAAGAAGATCTTATAAAGTATCAACAAAACCCTGGATGTGCTTGCAATGTTCCTTTCTATAAAAAAATAATGACAGAAGCGAAAGATGCCCTACAGGGATATTATCCCAATAAATCAATTGTAAGTCTAGAAGAAGATGCTAAAAAACTAGCTGAAAATAACTTTTCCGTTATTAACTGTCATATTGATGAACTTGAGGATAAGCTAAAACGTCTCTCTATAGGAAGAAAACAGATTGCCGTTTGTAGGTACGAAGATCAAGTAACAGCGATAATTAATGAGCTTGATTTTCTTTATTGATTTTATATGTTCTTGTGCTTTCTTTAATTTGAGAACAGTTTTTAATCATTTTTTCTGGATATTCTTTATATTTTGAAATTTCTATAGGATAATTATCATTTTTTAATCTTTTAGATCCTAATATTAAAGCATTTTCATAAAAACTTATTGCTTTGTTATACTCATTAAAAGAGTAGTATATATCCCCTAGCAAACACCAAAATTCAGCCATTAAAGGGTTTTCAGACAAACAATAAACTATATGAGAAATTGCCTCCTTGAAGTTTTTTTCAGATTCTATGTAACATTTAATCATGCTACAATAGTAATGCGTCATGGTTAAAGATAGAGTTTTTGATTTTTCTTGGTGTAAATAAAGATTAGCATAGCTCAAAAACTTATTCCATTCCTTTTTTTCGAGATAGTAAAATGCCAAATAGTACAATGGTTCACAAGATAAAGGTTTTGATGCCCTCCAGTTTTCTATGATTTCTAAAGATTTTTTATTCTCAGGTCTTCCACCAGAGGCGATATAAAGGTCGCTATGTTTTGAATTTTTATCTTCAATAATTTCATAAATTGGATGCTTAAAATTAAGTTTTTTTTCTTTATGCCACAATCTTATTTGTTTAGTTAAAATGTCATTTTGAATAACATTTATTCTATAAGAATTAATTTCTGGTGTGGATGTTATTTCCTCTATCTTATCTGGTTGAGATATTAAGTTTTCCCATGGCTCTATAAAAAAAGTCCAGGGTGTTTTATTTTCTTTAATTAACTTATTTTTTGCTTCACTTAGGCTCTTAAGCTCTCCTAGGTCTAAAATGTGTGTGTTTTTAAATTTTTTACATATATTAAGGGTTCTGTCTCTACTTGATAAATTGCCTATTAAAATTTTAGAATTTAATGTGCGGATAGAATCAAGGGTTCTTTCTATAGTTTGCTCATTATTTTTAACAAGAATATTAATTGTTATTTTCATTTTTTGTGAATTTTTTCTCTATTAGATAGCGTATGGCATTCATTTCGTTTTGCATATTTTTAGACTCATAGTATTTGCATAGTTCACGATAAAATTTTGGAATATCGGGTTTATCTAATATTTGTACTAGTATTTGAATGTTTTCCATATAATTAATATAGAATCAAGGAGATTAATGTCTACAGAATATTTAAATAATAGAACTTTTGAAAAACTAATAGTTAAGTTCCAAATGTCGAAAAGAGAAAAACTTAAATATCAATTGTTTATGGAAGATATTAAACAAACAGAAATTAGAACTTCTAAAAGAGGCAAGTATAAAAAACCAGAGTCTTGGATTCAAACTGAAAAAGTTTATAAGATGGTGGATTTAGACCATCAAAATGTTCAAAAAGAATTAGCAATAGCCTTTTATTTACTATCTGAAAATATTGTTAGGTATGCTAAATTCAATTTAATAGATCAAGACGATGCTGTTCAAGAAGGAGTAATGATATGTTTTGAGAAAATAGATAGATTTGATCCCCAAAAAGGCAAAGCTTTTAATTATATGACTACTTGTATACTTAACCATTTTAGGCAAATGTATAGAACAGCAAGAAATTATAATGAATTAAAAAAGAAATATCTTGACTTTATTCAGATACAGTTTGAAAAACAAATGTCAGGAAATAAAAAAGGAATATACAAAAAACATAATATTGCTGTAGATTCTTGATATTTTTTAGTTTGTATATATAATAATATTATTGTTATAAAGGAACTTTAGTCAATTACCCACCCGCTGAAGCGAGTGGGCTTGTTCAAACCCGAAGGTGAACATTAGCAGTTTCACAACCGCCGTTAGGCAAATTGACATTTGCCTTGTTTGGGTGGCATGTAGCGTCCAAATGTTTGAGAACAATATTACGAGAAGCATTGAGGTCTGCATTAAGTTGAAAACCGCACTTTTTACATTTGAAAGAGGACTGGCACTGCCTGTTGCTTCTTGCGACATGCCCGCACTTGCTGCATCCCTGAGATGTGTAGCGGGCGTCCACATATTCAATGTTGCAGCCTTTTGCAAGAGCCTTGTAGGTGAGAAACTGCTCAAGTTGAAAAAAGTTCCACTTGTTGACTTCCTTCCTTTGCGCCTTTCTCAAGGTCTTCTTGCCCTGCTTTCTTTCCTCGGCGTTGAGTTTCCTCGCCCCGCCACGGATTCCGGTCAACTTCTCAAGAACAATCGTCGTACCGGGTTTCAACCCCTCAACTATCTTCTTCGCAATACAGTGGTTGATGTCCTTCCGCATGAGCCGTTCGCGCCTGTTGATCTTCTTCAGGTGTGTCCTTGCGGAGCGAGTGCCTTTGCTTTGCAACTCGCCTCTCAACCTCTCGTATCTTTCGCTCAATCTCTTTATCCTGTTTCCGCCGAAGAACCTGTTGTCGCTCGTGACCGCAATGTTCCTTATTCCACGGTCAACCCCGACAAACTCGCCCGATGCCTTGGCATTCTCAACCTCCCGCTCAAAGACTATGTGCAGGAAGGTCTTTCCCTTGGCTTGAAAAAGGTCGGCAGAACATCTTTTCCAAGAAAGGTATTGTTCAAAATATTTGGGCACGAATATCGGAAGTCTGACTCTACCACCGACAGTCAAAATGTTTACGGTGTTGGTTTTGAAATCAACAGTCAGACTCCGGTCATCGTACCTTATGGAACAACACTTGCTTTGCGGACAGGAAACCTTCTTTCCCTTCTTCTTTCTCGCAATGACGGAAGCCAGAGCCTCCGTAGCCTTGACCCTTGCGGAGATGACAAGTTGGGATTTGAGTTTGGTTTCCTCCCTCAAACGCTTGTAGGTAAGGTGGTGCAGACGAACTCCGTTATACTCTTGGTTGTCCCAAGCGATATTGCAGACTTGGTTGAAAGCATTCGCGTATGCTTCAAGCGTTGGCTTGAACACGCTGTTTTTAACCTTCAGTTGTATTTTAACGGTTCGTATCTGTTTCATATACCAATCGTATATATACAGACGGTTTAATTTTTTACAAAGGAGAAAAGCGGGTAAAACATTATTTTTGCTGTCGTGGGCATTCCTCCCATGCCCTAAAGGGTTGGCTCCGAAGCGGAGCCAACTTTTGACGACAAAAGTATGGGTTTCCTGCCCACAAAAATATGAAAAATAATATTTTCGATCAAATAGAAAATCAAGAGCTTATACAAAAATTAATAGATCATGGTTATGGAGAATTGGTTGATGCTTTTTTATTGAATGATAATAAAGTATACACAAAAAAAGGCAGATTAAATAAAAGTGGCGCCTGCAGAGTAATGAAATGCAAACCGAAAGATTTAGAGGATGCTATATTAGCTTGTCAAGCTTTATTAAAGAAAGAATTATCAACAGAAGAAAAAAAATCTAATTAGTTATATAAGCCCTATCATATCTAATAGTTAAATCACATGTGGCAAGATCGCTAGTCCCCATATCCAATTCTCCAAACTCTATCTGTTGTGGCCAAATATTTTCAAAAGTCCATGTTTCTATAACATTACCACACCCATCATACATTTCTAGCGTTCCTGTTTTTTTCCATCCATCACAAGATGGTTTGTATATTCCTTGCTCAGGATCGTATATCTCCTTTAACCATTTAAAAATAGGATTTTCAGTGTCTTTTTTTAGATCATATAAAAATAAAGTTATAGGCTTCCACTCTGGTTTTCCAGGAAAATAAATGGTTTCTGTTATATGTTGAGCCTCAAGTTCTTTGAAACTAAATTGAGGCCTTGAACTTTTAAAAGGAGGAAGACACTCGACGGACTCATCAGCGCTGATTTTAGGAATAATAAACAACCATCTATTTTTCTTTTTATAGCAAGCGGATTCACCATCTAGTCCAAAATCCATTCCCATAGTTTTTCTTGCCATATTGACCTCCTAAAAAATATGCCTTGCACTCTAAATTGAGTACAAGGCATATATTTTTTAAAAATTTATATTATTTTTAGCATCCATCACAGCAAGGAACAATTGTTCCGCCACAATGTGGAGTATATTTAACCTCGCTATAACGAAGTGTAAGTTCAATATTTACTTCATCAGATGATGAATAATCAAGTTCTCCAAAATTTACCGATTGAGGCCAAACGTTATCTAGCTGCCAGCTTTCCATGTTTGTTCCGCACCCATCATATAGATCTAGATAGGCAGTGCAAGAGTAACCTGATCCACCGCCTCCACTTCTACCTCTCTTTGATGACTGTGAGTAAGGAATGTTTTGTCCTGTAAAGTTGTAATTAGTAGCAAGCCAGCTATAAAGAGCAGTAGTGCCTTGAGTAGCAGCAGAGCCAGCCAAGTCATATAGCGTTACGGTAATTGTTTCCCAGCTAGCTTTGCCTGGAATCCACATCTTACTGTTTAAGAAATTGATTTCAGTTTCATCAATACTAAGATTTGGCCTAGAAGCAACTTTTACAAAATATGGTGGTATATCACCAGAGCAATTTGTTTTAAGCTGAAGTGTCCACCTATACTTCCTCTTAAAAATTATATTGTCTCCACCTAATACGTCTAAGCCCATGTCTCTTAGATTGGTTTGAGGTGCATAACTATTTGGCATATTTAATTCTCCTTTTTTTCTTACTTGTTAGTATTTTTTGGTTATGCGTTTTCTGTGAAACTTCCTGTTCTGTTTATCGTAAATTCGATAAACATGAATTCTACCGCACGGGTAGGTTGAACACCAATTTGTGCCCTAAATTCATTTCTATCGATAACATCCGCAGTATTGAGCTCATCGTCAGCTTTAATGAAGTAATCGTAAAGACCACGACCTTTCTTGACATCATCTAGAATACCGGCACATATTGCACTGAATGTTTTGCGGAATATACCATCGTTTGGATCGAATAGTAATCCTCTTACAGCAGTTCTAATACTCTTCTCTAAGTAGAACATGAGTCTGCGAACGTTAACTCTATCTAGTGCGGTTGGTCTACGCTGCAATGTTTTTTGACCCCATACTAGGAATCCTTGAACATCTACAAACTGAACAATTGGATTGATACAGTTGCGATAACCATACATTAAATCTCTTTCTGCAAGAGTAGGACGATCATAAACATCTGTTATTCCAGGAACGATTCCACGAGTTAGACCAGCAGGAGCAAACCAAGGCTTAGATAAATTATCGCTTCTAGCAATTACAGCCATGATCGAACCAGATGGTGGAACCCAAACATCTACACGATTGAAGTTGTCACGGATCTTAACCCAAGGCCAGTATAGAGCACCAAAGTCTGAGTCGAATCTTGTTAGGTTCAATGGGTGAGTTCCATTTTGCCATGCTATTATTTCTTTAACAGTTAGGCCGAATGGAGGATCAACTATAGCCAAGCAGTCTTGACGGTAGTTTTGGCAGAAGTCTAGCATTGCTGTTACTACAGATGTGCTAGAGTGGCCAGGAATTGCTATCAAATCAATATCAACCTGCTCCGGTTCGCTTAGAACATAAAGACCAGTTGAGCCAACGGCACTGCCTATTAAAAGATCGTCTTGCTTATCCGGATCTGAAGGAATACCATCTGAACCACCGGATAAATCATAATAGGTACCAACTGGTGATCCTAGAGGTCTATCAGCAGGACCAGCAGTTACATTTAAATTGTCTACAACTCTTATGTAATCTGATACTAGTGATAAGTATGTCTCTACATAATAAGAACTAGAGGTGTTCTTCGTTAAGTTGCCCCAACTTTCTACTTGTGTTCCATTGTTGTAAACTTCAAGAGTGAAGTTGTTTTCACGAATATTATTAGTAATCTTTATTTGAGTTTGATTGCCATCGATACCAGCAGAATCTGCTGTTATCGTAAAGGATGTTTCGCCAGTAACATTATAGTTACCAGTTACTATTCCATAAGAAGCGGTTGATCCTGTTGAATCTCCTTCCGGTGATGTGCCACTTTTTGTTGAAGTGGACAAACCAAAAGCACTAGCAGCACTTGTTGGTTTAATTCTTAGTCTGGCATCAGCACCATTATGAAGGGTTTCAAATACCAAAGAATTTCCAGAAGAAGAAGCTAACCAACCACCAGGAAGATCGCCACCTTCTTCGTATCTGGCTTGATTAATGGCAGTTACAATATCTCCTATGCTTGTTAGTGGAGAGCTTCCTAGATCAAGAATCATATTTAGATCTAACACTTGAACAACACCATCTACTGTAACATTATCAGTGCCATCAAGGACTATTTCTAGCATCCAGTCAGAGCTACCAGGGAATACATATTCACCTGGAATGCTTGTTCCACCGTAATATGAGGCAGATCCTGTTACGGATGCAGCGGTCATTCCTGTTCCTAGCCCTAGTATGCTAAAGGGACCTCCAACCATAGAATTTTGGACAGAGACTAATTCTAAAGAAGATTCAGGACCATAAGCCCATGTTGCTCTGAATCCTATAGGACTATTGTCATCAGAAGTATCTGTTAAATAGAATTCTACACCATCAAGAATTGGGTCGAGTTGACTATTTAGTTCGTCAACAACATCCGAAGTATTTTTTGCCGCATTGTCAGATGTTACTAATAAAGTTTTTGGTTGTAAAACACCATTCAACTTGTATCTTAAGAAATAAGCATCTACAACGATAGAAGTATCAGGATATGGATTAGGATCGAATGTATAAGGACCAGCTGTTGCTGATACTAGATCAGGAGTTGTTCCGGCAGAAGGTATATCTACCATTGCTGTTGTTGCTTGTTCATCGCTTACTGGATCTTCATCTCCTACTCTAACAACATATAGCTCATTTGCTACAAGCAGATATTGCTGAGCAGCATATATTAGATAAGGATCCCCACTTTCAGGATGTGGATTGCCGAATACTGTTGTAAGTTGTTTTGATGTTGAGATTAGAATCGGAAGGTTCATTGGACCCTTAGAGGCGAAGCCAATTAAGCCAGCACGATGTAAGTTTTGTGCAGCTGCTACAAAGCTTAAATCTTTTTCAGTGATTCTAATACTTGGACTAATTGTATTAGAAGGTGGAAACCCTTTTAAAATCGCCATAGTCTTATTCTCCCTTTGGTACTTTGTTTTTGTTTTTTATGGAAATCAATCCACTTTTCTCTGCTCTATCTATGTATTCTGTTGATCTTTCTTCTTCTAAAAAATAAATATTTTTTCCGGATCCCATTCCGGGTATATTTAAAGTGGTAAAAGATCTTGGTGCTTTTCTTGATTTTATAATTAATTGAACCGGAAACTTATTTCTATTTGTAATTTCTAGCATTCTAGCTCCTTGACGGATTCTTCTATACTCGCCAAAACCTCAGTTATAGTCTCTTCTGAGAGTCCTTCCACAAAATCTATCTTAGCATCCAGCACCGCTTTTTGCCTTGTTATAGGCTGAGATATATATGATTTAGCTGTTACACTAAATTCATATTTTATTACTCTTATAGCACTATCCCCTGGCTCTTGATCAATATTGTTAGCAACACTATCTATCGTTACCATTATTTCCCAAGGTATACCGGTTACTCGTATATATGCAGCTTGACTAAATTTTGTTAAAATTTGTTCTAATATTTGATTCATATCTTCTCGATACATGCTCCAAGCAGTTATTGTATAGCCTATATTAACGGGAATGCCCCTAGCAAAGCCAAAAACCGTGTCTCTGGCATATTTTTCTTTTATAGCAAATCCAGGCTTTCCATCGTCTGGTCTAGAAAAATAATTTAAAGCTTTATGATAAGAATACCTTTCTAAGTCATAGTCTATGCTACTTTGAGTTATTGCCAAAATAGGTAGTTTTATTCTATCGACTACCAGAGTTTCATCTTTTCTAACGTTGTCTTGAACTATTGCTGCTACTGCTTTTTCTGGCGGTCCTAGAATCACAGGAATAGGCCAAGCTTTGCCATCCTCATCAATAACTATAACATTTCTAAACATATCAAGAATCGCTTCATCCGTTCCTCTTATAGATTTTGAATATCTATAAACAACACTTCTATCAATGTTTTCTAGATCGTTAACAATGTATCCTCTTTGAACAGGATCACAATCTACTCTGGCGCCAAATCCTGTTTTTTTCATTGTTTGGTCTTTTAACCAATTAAGAGTTTGATCATTTGGAGAGCGTAAATTATTAGCATCATTGGTTTCACAATAAGGAGGAGCTTGATCCAAATTAACATTCCCTAAAGGACTTTTGGTATTGCACTCTACATAACTTTTTTGTTGATGATTAGGATCGTTTGTGTTTGTCATTTTTCACCTAAAGTAGATATTATATTAATAGAGTTTTTTACTATTTTAAAATACATGAAACATTATAAGATTAAAAAAAGAGAAAATAAAGGTAGTATTTTTATTGCCAATCCTATGGTTTCTTCTTTCAACAAGCCTAAATTTCCTTTAGTTTTACTAGAAGTAAAAAATCCTCTTCAGAAAAAATTAGAAAAATTCACAGTTGAAAAAATTAAATAATTTTAATTTTTACATCCGGTTGTTTTTGAGTAACTTTACCATCGCCAGTAACAACATCTTCTTGAAACCTTTGACAAATCAATTCTATTCTTAAAACGCCCCACATCTTAAATTCATTTAAGTTTCTTTGTACCACCACCCAATTTTCTTGTAAGTGAGGAGTAAAAAGTCTAGACCCAATTTTTGGGGGATGGCCTAAATTTTTAAGCACAGATCTATAATTTAATTCAAAAGTAATCTCATCAGGAGCATCAATACCGAATTGATTTAGAAGGTTTTGAGATGGAATAGGATCATATGTACACCATAGTTGAATAGGATTGTTAGAAAACAATTTGTTCCTTGCTTCAAGATAGATGGGATCTATCATTTCCGGTCTTATTATGACCTCATAGTAATATATTGGAGATCCACCTCTTTGAATTGCTTCTTGATCCCATAGATTAAACAAATCAAACATTGGATTATTCGGGTCAAATTGTTGTACAGATCCAGATGGCACATAAGGTGTACCGTCTCTATTTAATAATCCCATTTTAAGTCCTTTAATTTAATGTAATTTTTAATGTTATGGTTATAACTCCCCCATCTCCTGGCAATTGAAAAGGAGCTGTAGAAAATCTTTCTAACCAGAGCAGTTCTGTGTTCGCATCATTGGTTATATAATAACCAAAAACATCAGAGGAGCCAGTTATATTAAAAGTCTGTATAGGATAACTAGCAATATTAGTTCCGTCTATATTTGAAAGCGTCCAGTCAGATCCAAATAATGTAATATTGGAATATCCGGATGCTGTTACTTCTACTAAATCCCCTAAAACCGTAGTTTTAGATGGAACTAAATTATTTGAAAATAACTTTAATTTTTTGTCTCCGCCGCTAACTGGAAGAGATCCATCGCCAGTAACTTTATTCAAAATAAGACTTAGCATATATTGATCTGATAAATTTGGAACTACTATTGCCATATAATTTCCTTGGTTTTTGCTATACTATATATATATATGACTTTGTATAATAAAGACGGTTCTATCTATACGCTTTCTTCCCCAAATCCAGCAATGAAAAATCAACATGTTTGGACCAAATTTGTTGTCCATAACATGAAATGGAAGCCGGAGTATAAAGAAGATGGTACAGTTATTTTGCCCCTACAGTCAGACTTATCTTTAAGTCCAAAAACTCAAACTGAAGTATTTCTAGATGAATTGAGTGCGTCCAAAGAACCAGAACCAGAACCTCAAAAACCTTTAATAGAGAAGAAAAGTGAAATAAAAGAGGATCCAAAACAAAAAACAATTGATATAGAAAAAACTTTTATTTATTGTCTCCCAGCGAACATAAAAGAAAAAGTGGATAATTTATATGGAGATGTTTTTAAAGTTATACAATACGAAAATCCTACTTCTTTTGAAGCTGTGATATTATCTCAAAGCGACATGAGCATAAAAATGTGGTCAGATATTACCTTCAAAAAAGGCAGTATACTATACCCAAAAAATGGCGATAAAAGGTGGTGGAAAATTAATGAAACATCTCCCAAAATGGGAGGCTGGATTATCGATGGAATTCCATCACAAGATCAGCCATCTTTTGAAGGTTGAGAAACTATTCTTGAATGCAATCCTAGCTTTTTAAGTTGTTCTCTGTGGTCATTAACCGACTTAATATATCCTGCTTCGTAAATGTCGGCTATCATTTTCAAAAAATCTTTAACATCACCCTCAGTAGCCAACGTTACGCCTAATCGTTCTATTATTTGTTCGTTTCTTTGATACCTTTCTTGCATCAAATCAAACATTGCTCTTTTAATTTGATAAGATTTTTGATTAAAATTAAACCAATTCATGAGCTAAATCTTTTCATTTTTTCTATGGCCTTGATAATGTCATCTACCACCCCAGATTCTTCATTATGTTTTATGGCATCATTTTTTAGTTTTTCTAAAAATTTAATTTTTATATCAGCTGCTGATTCGACACTATGATCGTTATCAGGATCGTAAAAATCTTTTATACCATAATCAGGATGCAAAATAACATCAACTCTCTGTTTTTCTTTTTTAAGAAATTCTAAAGACTTGCCTATATTTTCTGCTTTGGGCAATGCCTCTTTGTACTTTTCTTCACTTCCAACTTCATAACTAGGAGGTAATGGCAATCTTTCCTCTGAGCTAACTGGCTTTTTTCTAGGCCGACCCACTTTTCTTTTTGGTTGTTCTGCAACATCTTCACCATCTGTGCTGCTAGCAGCATCTGCATCTTTTTGAGGTGCGGGAACAGAAACATCCGGTGCAGGAGAGCTAAACTTTGCGGCAAAAATGTTTTTTAATTCCTTCTTTAGCTTTTCTGCCTCTGATTTTATTATTTGAACAATTTTAAGTTTTTCAGCTCCTGGAGGAATTTCTTGTTCATTTATATTTATATTATTTTCAAATTCTTCTATAATATATTTTAACTTGTGGTATTCTTGAAGAGAAAAAACCGAAGGGTTAAAGCTTTGCGACTCTGATGTAGCTCCCAACTCATCACCGAATCTATGTTTCCAATAATAGGGATTCTGAGGATTGTATCTTCCACCATACCAAATGTTAGATAAAGTTCCTTTAAAACGATCCCATAAGCTTCTTTTAGTAGAAGGATCCATAGGTGATGAAGTCATGGATTTTAACAATTCATTTACCCATACATCAACTACTCTGTCTATTTCCTTGTAAACATCTTCTAAGGAACCAACATTTTCCCTGAAACTCTTTAGCATTTTCCTCCTATTGATCACTTATGTATTCACCAATTTTTTTCAATGACATTAAACAAGAATCAAATCTATGAAAATCACTAGAAATATAATCTAAAGCCAAGTCGTCAAATCTATCCTTAGCCCCAGGCTCATCTTCTACCTCGAAAAAAACAGACTTATTCTTTTTGCCTATTACTTTATATTTATGCATTAAGATATATGCAGCAGCACCTAAGTCTGTTACAAATTTATTGTTTTTAGCTTCAAAGTTGTATTCACCTATCTTTTTTAAAGACATTATACAAGAATCAAATCTATGAAACTCACTAGATAAATAGTCTAAAGTCAGTTGATCGAATTGTGCTACAGTATGTTTTTCATCAATAAGAAAATAAATGTCTTTTCCTCTTCGACCAATCACTTTAAAATCATGCATTAAAATATAAGCAGCGGCACCTAAATCGCTGATACTTTTATGGCTTCTTTTCATTTTTTTCTTTCTTTCTATTCTTTTTTTTATTTAGCTGCTTCGGCCGCTATTAAACAGCCTCTAGCAACAGAAAACAAAGGATCATCAGGCTTAATAATCTCACCAAGTTTAATCGGAAGTTTAGTTTGATCAACTACTTCTTGAAACATTTCTATAAATCCATTAGGAGAAGAAGTTCCGCCAGCAATTACAACGTCTACCGGAGCATCTGTTCTAACGGTCTTAGAAACATCTGCAAAGCCTTTTTTAATTCCACTAACTGTATTTTCTATCATTAATCTATATTGTGTTTGTATGGCTCTTTCTACCAAGGATGTAGCGGGCTTGGTTAGATCAACTTTCGTTTTTTCCACATTAATAAAAGCAACCGTCTCTCCAGTTGCTTTTGCAGCTTGACGATCAATCCAATCGCCCGAATTTACAATTGAAAAAGAGAAAACAGGATTACCATACATTGCATAACAAACATTTACCATTCCGGCTCCGCAATTGTGTATTGTAAGCATTGGACCGCTAAAACTATGATCCTCATCAACCTGTAAATCATATACTATACCTTCATAATCATCATGTTCTATTTTTTGTATCCTGCCACAACACATTCCATCCATTAAAAATAATTTTTCTACGTGGGAACTGTTATCACAGGAAACTTCTTCAATTATTTGGACGAGTGATTGAAATGTTGTTTTTGATCCGCTAGATACTCTCCAACAAATCTTTTTTCCTGAAATTATTTTTCCATTTTTTAGTGGCTTACCTATTCTTGGTTCAGCGTAAGATATAGACGCTGGAATACCAATTTTTGAAAATAATTGTTTTACTAAAATTGCTAGAGAAGAACTTGTGTTTTCAAAACTAATAATATCTTCACCAATAGTTCCATCCCCCCTAATTAATCCAGCAAGTAAATTTATACAATCGCTCTTAGACAATCTACTTAAATCCCATGGCAAACATTTTTCTTTTGTAGAATTATAAAACTTTCTAAAATAGTTTGCTAACCCACGACTATAACACTTAACTCTAACGCAATTATCTCCGTGTTTAGTTCTAGAGGATTGCTTTTTGAAATTATTTTTAAGTATCTCTTCCACATCAGATAAATTTGACTCCTCATTTAACTGGAAATCAAACTGAATACATCCTTCCTCTTCACCTATGCTTCCATCCGCTAAAAAATAACCTAATAATCTCCAAACGTCTCCGCTAATTTCTACTCTTTTTTTAGTATACTCTTTAGAGCAATTTGTTCTTTCACATATAGTCATCGCAAGGGTTTCAGAGTTCGGGTTCCTTTTTTCAATAGGCTCACCAACAATTTCTCCTTCTACAACCTCTTCGCAGCCTATCCATTTCCATTCGTTGTTTCTATAGACGTATAATTCATGATTATCAACAAACCCGTAATCTTCTGTGTTGTTGCTGTATCCACTTAATTGTAACTTCGTCTGCAATCCTTTAAATTGTTTATTTATAACATTGTTTACCGGCCTCCAACGACCTTTGTGTGTAAGTACTAAATCTCCAATTTTTACATTTTCGATGTTTTTTATTCCTTCTTTAGTATAAATCTTAGTTCCAGGACATAAGCAACTTACCCCGATACCAGTAAAAGCTTTTTTTCCAAGCTCTGCGTATACTAAAGCTAGTGCTTCATTGATTGGATGAGCATCAACTCTATAGCCAGTTTCTGATTTATAGGCTTTAAATATGGCATCTAAAATTCTTTGATGATAGTCAGCATCGGTTTCTTGATTGATTGCATTTGCAGGCACACAGTAGTAAAGAGTCTCTCCATCTTTTTTAACATTTTCTATTAAGCTATGAATCATAATAGACATAATTTGAAAGGCGTCTTTTTCTTTTGGATTTACGCAACCATGAATCATTGGACGCTTGAGTTCTATTTGGCTCATTGTATAGGCCATATTAACAGCAGCTTCACCCAATGCATAAGCAACGTTTTCTCTTTCAATAAGAGGAACACCAGAACTTTTCATCATGTTGAAAACAAATCGGTTATCTAAAGGTATTTCCAAAAAAGCATTAACTTCTTTTTTATATGCAAAATTTCCATCGGGCGTTCTATTGCAAAAAACCAAATGGTAAGTACCTGGATCGAATCCTAAACTCATATTTTCTCCTTATGCTTTTTTACCAAAATCTATTTTTGAAGAACCATCAAATTCTGGTATGACCCAGTCTATCTTTTCTTTAATTTTAATTTCTTCTTTAATAGAGTTTTCTTCTCCATTTTTAGACTCAAAATTAATATTTTCTGAGTTTAAGTTGATATTAATATCAAGAGTCAAGGAAACTTGAATTTCCCCGTCTTTTGTTAATATCTTCACAGAACCCGGTTTAATTAATGAAGCCACAAAATACCTCTACTTTTAATATAGTTAGTATTTTGATCATATTTTTTAGTTAGCTTTTAGGAGTGCTTCGAACAGATACTATTGTCTGAACAGACGCATTTTCTCCAGATTCGTTGTGAAATTCAAGCTTGGTTACACTCAAATCACCATAATTAAAAATTTGAGTATTTCCTCCATCAAGATCAAAAACGGCATTAGCTGTTCCGTTTAATCTTACTTTTACATTTCCACCGGTGTTATGCACCTGAACAAATTGTGCAGGACCATTATTATCACCTACAATATCTATGATATTGTCTTCATATGTGGTTCCATCATCTACATTTAATGTGTAAACTCTTGGGAAATTATTTTCTTCGGGAATATCACTATAAACTGATCCGTCATCTTCTAAAACAACAATAAAAGCTTCATTCAAAGGAACTTGTGGATAAGCATATCTTTTCCAATAATTAGAGTCGGTAAATGTTTCGCCATCTTTTAGCTTCCTGTAAACACCAAGAGGACCAGTAACATAAATTGTTCTTTGAATGGATGGGTCCATCTCTGTGTTTAAAGAAACTACAATAGAAGGATTTAAATCTAAAGCTCCTTGATTGACATTATTAAGACTTACTTGAAATACGCTCATTTTAAACTCCTAAAAAAAACTTGTTTGCATTGTTATTTACCCCTCAAGCCTTTTAATTTGATTATTAGGAAACATTTTAATAAATAAATTCTCACCGTTTCCAGTTGGAATAAGGGTCGTATTTAAGCCCAAATATGCGGCTCTATAAAGATGCTCGTTTTCTACTCCAATGACGGAATCAAAATTTTCATACCAATTTTCAGCTTGTGGATTTATTTCAAACTCATTTTCAATATTTCTTATAATGCTGTCTATTTGTTTAAAACTTAAAGATCTTGTAGGAAAATACCCATTTGTTAAAATTGCTGTTTTTTTTATTTTTTTTTCTATTTTTTTTAAAGATATTGGTCCGCAAGGTATATCGGACTCTTCCATCAATTGCTCTATTGGATGTTTTTCTAAATTATTAGTTATTTCTCTGGTATAAGCAAAATTTCTTTTTTCAAAACTACTTTGTGAACAAATTCTTTGTTCACCCTCTAATAAATACATACAATTATCCTTGCAACAAATATAGATTTTCAATCCAGGATAAGTTGATTCAATTATAGGCCTAAGCAAAGAAAGTTGAACAATATATTCTTTATTTAAGCCAAAATAAGATATACAATAATTATCTTTAATAGATAAATAGTGAGGTAAAGGTATGGGCACAGAAGAATCTCCAGAGGATCAAGCTTTGGTTGGCACGGACGCTATCAAGGCTTTTGTAGAACAGTTCGGTTCTATGAATGATGTTGTCAACAGAATTATAGTAGAAGAAGTTTTAAAAGAATTGTTTGGAGTTAAAAGTGAAAACGTTTGATCTTTATTTTTATTTAGCAAAAAGAGACAAGCAAGGAATAAGAATCCTTGCTAAATTCTTATCAAAACAACAGAGTCCAATAAGAGTTACAGAAGATAATATAGACAATTTGTTTATCCCACTCAACTATTTAAATGAAATAAAACAAAAAATATATGACTCAAGAATGCTTTGGGAAGCGTGGGTGGAAACAGCAGATACTTTTGAAAATTTTACAACATTGTTAAGAAAAAGACAATATGTAAATATACCAATAACATCTAGGCCAGAAATAACCACACGTTCAATAGTTTTAAATAATAAACTTGAAAATCAAATATCTATGTTGAGAAAATCTTAAGATATGTTGATATATGCTTTATGAATTTCAAATTTGCCCTTTTTGTTTTCTATTAAAAGATTATTTCCGTTTTCACTTATAACGGTTCCGCCGTTTAGATGAAACTCCTTTAATACTTTTTTCAAATCACCACTTAATACTTCACAAACATCGGTAAGCTTTTTTATAGAAGTTTTAGCTTCAACTTGAAGTCCAACAAAATTGTTGTTTAAACAATCCTCTTTAGAATCATTGACCCATTTTTTAAAATCATTTAAATTAAAAATACTAAAAGGATCTTTCATTTGTTCTTGTTTCACTCTCAAAAAAATTTATTACATTTTCTAATTCTACTTTTTCTGCATTTTTATATATGGGACCAAGTGAACAATTTCCATTTTTAGTATTATAATATTCTTGGTTTTTAAGCCAAAAAAGATTGGCATCTATAATACCATGTGCTATTAAGTGTTGTGGATAAGAATAAAAACCATTTTCAAGTTTCAAAGATCCTGGCCTTTCTTCTGGAAAAACATCATCACAACACAACAAAAGTAGCTTCTCTACTCCAAAACGATATGCTAGTGATATAGCTGCGCAAATAGGATTTCTGTAATCATCAACTTGCCAAGAAACCTCTTTAGAACCTGACCCTATGTATTGATTTTCATTTACAGAGTAGAACTTATACTTAGTGCCATTGTAGTTTTTTAAAAACTTTGAATTGGTTCTAGAAGAAGCTATACATTTAGGCAATAACTTTCTTGAGTTAGGAAGAAATCTCATGCATTCTTCGTAAGGATTATTAACCACATAATAATTAATGTTTTTAGAATTTTGCCATTTTTTTAAGGCTCCGTTTACACCCATTATGATAACATCAGAGGGCAAGTTTTTTAAAATTTCCTGTGCTTTTAAAAATTCATGCCCATCGGAAATTATAATTATTTTTGGATGATAAAATTTTTCAGAATCAATCCAGGCGTATCTATTAACTTTATTTTCAAATTCATTTTTTAAAAATAAAAAATGGTCCTCAGGCTTTATAGTTTTATTTATATCAATAAAAGGAACAGAAGGCCTAGTGAAATCTCTAACCCATTTATTTTGAGGGGTTAAAAAATACCTATTACCATTTGAATATTTCTTAATTCTTTCCATGAAAATATAATAGTATTTTTATTGATTTCCACAAGGAACAATTGCTACACATTGAGATTTGTCGTTCTCGCCAGTGAGTCTGCCAACATCTAGATTTATTTTAACATCTATAGGAGCTCCCTTGTAAACCAGCTCTATCTCTGGCTTTTCAGGTAAAACTAGTTTAATTTCAGAAGGAGCACCAACAAGCTCTATAGTTGAAGGAACGCCAACAACTTGAATTTTATCTGGCAAAGAAGATGCGTCTAATTTAATAGAAGGAAAGTTTTCTGGAACGTCTATAGGTATAGATTTTGGTAAATTCCTAGCATCTAACTCTATAGAGCTAGGAATATTTTTCGCAGAAACCTCTATTAAAGTAGGAAATCCCTCTGAGACTATTCTTATTTCTGAAATAAGTTCTTTGTCTGTTGTTATTTTAATTTCTGAAGGTATATTTGGAGATGCCACACGAATAATAGCGGGCAAATCATGCAATATTTTAATGTCAGGAATCTCATCAGGAAATACAACTTTAATTTCTGATGGAATTCCTACATCTCCTACGCTCAATTCAAATAGTCCATCAGGATTTAGTCCTTCAGCATCAATATTATTTGATCTGTTGCTGGCAAAAGGACTAGCAGTTGGACACTGAACTGTTACAATGCAACTTACAGGCGGTGGAGAAGACCAAGAAACCCAAAGTCCTTGCTGATACCAGTCATATGTTCTAGGATCTGTCCAAGATACCCACCAGCTTTCACCGTACCAACTTTCTTTTGTAGGATCTGTCCAAGACACCCACCAGCTTTCATTGTACCAAGGCTCTTCCCTAGGATCTGTCCAAGATACCCACCAGGTATAATTGTTAGCAGGCTCTGTCCAAGATACCCACCAGCTATAATCGTTAGCAGGCTCTGTCCAAGATACCCACCAATTATAATCTCTAGCAGGCTCTGTCCAGGATATCCACCAATTATAATCTCTAGCAGGCTCTGTCCAGGATATCCACCAATTATAACCATTGGGAGGGTCTGCCCAAGAAACCCACCAAGTATATTGGGTGGGATCAACCCAAGACACCCACCAGCTATTATACCACCATTCATATTGGGTGGGATCAACCCAAGACACCCACCATCCCCCATCTGGAATAACAACGCTAATTAATGAAGGAATGCAGGAAGGAGTTTCAACATTAATTAAGGTAGGAATGCTAGGAACTGTTATACTAATTAAAGAGGGAATAAGAGGAATGCTAGGTACTGTTACGCTAATTAAAGTAGGAATATATGAAGGTACTGTTACACTTATTAAAGTAGGAATACTTGGTATAACAATACTAGGAACCACAACACTAATCAAAGAAGGTATTGAGGGCAGAATTTCAATTGTAGAAGGTATAGTCAATGATGGTATTATTGATATAACTGAAGGTATGGTTATTGACGGTATTATGGAGATAATAGAAGGTATGCTAATAGATATAGGCCCAATAGGTCCTATGTCCAAACAAGGAAATACTATAGGAGGTATTTGAGGAGTAGATGGAATCGGTATAGATGGAAAAACAAAAGGTGGAAATTCAGGAATTTGTGGAATATTTATTGAAAAGCCTGGAGTCGTTGGTGGTACAACAGGCTCAGAAATTAAAATTCTAGATACTGGAGTTTGAACTATTGTGCAGCTATCTGTTTTTACTGTTACTATAGGATCTATGGTAGAACTTGTAGCATAAATGTGTGTACCAGAAAAAGATGTACTTGTAGACTGACCGTCACCAAAGTCTAAACTATAGCTATTAAATGATCCTGTTATAACAACATCATATTGAATGGTGATTCCTAATGCTGGATCTTCACTGACAGTATAAAAATTAAAACTCACATCAGGACATGTGTAGTCATCAAATATTACTGGCAAACTTTGTAGATGCCTTATTCTCCAATCCAAGGTATTTTTATCTTCGTCAAAATTTTTACCTATAAATTTTTCTATGCTGATAATAGCATCTGCTATTTGGTTGTGATGCTCTGCTATTACAAATCCTCTCACTTCGGACCCTGCTGAATTAAATTTTGTATGATTGCCTCCAAGGTTTCTGGAACATCTTTTGAATTTAAATACTTTTCCTTGGAATTCTAAACTCGTTGTTTTTGCTTTATAGCCTTTTCCAGGATGAATAATATTAAAATTGGTTATACTTCCATTTTCAACTACTGCTTCTATTTTTGCTCCGTATCCATCACCCACAACCTTTACAGATGGATAATAATATTCGGTTCCACCATCTATAATTGGAATGGAAGTTATTCCTCCTAATTGATCTACTTTAATGCCTCCCAATAATAATCCACCTCCTGTTGACTCGGTCTTTTCTACATCATCATAATAAAACAGTTCGCCATCTATCGATGCAAACCCGTTGTCTGCCCAAATTTCTGGTTTAGTGTCATCCACAGGAACTATAGAGATCTCCTCTGACCAAGGCTGATTGTTTTGGGTGGTAATTGTTTCTGATGTATTATACACTAAAAAAAGCGTATTATCATTATCATAATTTTTAGGATAAACAGGTTTTGGAGGGAAGAAATTTACCACTTTAATTTCCTTTTAAAATATTGACATCTGCCACTGGCTTCCAGCAGGCCTGTAACTTATCGCACTGAATGTAGTATCTATTTCACTAAACTTTATAAAAGTTTTTTCACTATAATCGAAACTTAAATAAGCCATCTTATCGCCATCAGAAGCTGCAATTAAAGTTTTTGAAGAACTATCAAATCCTGAAATATTAGTGTCTTGAAGAGATCTATAAGAAGAGCTAAATCCTGGCCCGCCCGTGGTCCAAACCCCGCCAGAAGGAGAATATGCAACAACAGATCCAGAATTATTGAAAAAATATACTCCTTGACTTAAAGATACTAATTCTCCTTCTATCTTTGCGGATCCGGACATATCATTTAATTTTTTTACGTCTATAAAAGGATCCAATCCAGTACCACTAGTTTTATAGAAGCTACTAATTCTAAAAAAATCACCAGTTGCTGAATTTCTTAAAAAGTATCCTGAATCTGAATGCCAAGTTGATCTATAAACACTCATGTTGCCCTGCAATGACACGCCACCTTGATCAAAAATAACCATATTATTTGTTAATTCGCTTGCTCCATTCTTATAATTAGCTGTTGTAAAAGTTTCTTGAGAAATTGTATTATGTAATAAATTATAAGTGTTTTTGTTTTGATTTGTTGGAGATGTATTGGGACTTATTGGTAGTGTGGTTCCACCTAAAATAAAATACAGATTATCTATAGAGGCAAAAGAAACCCAGTTCCAGGGCCGCCTAATATCTGATTTACTTAAATACGTATCAAAGAAACCATTGTATTGCTTAATAATAATTTTCTCTGCACTTATGGCATCTGTTTCACTGCGACCACTCGCCCAATACAAAAGAGATGTTCCACCATCCCCCGAACCAGAATTACTGTTTAAAGCACAACCATTATTTCTTTTAAATTCTCTTTTTTGTTGAGCAGAGTTGTTTTGGTGATTTAAAAAAGTGCTATTAAAGTTTAAAGGATTCGTAGAATTCTTTGTTTTAAATGTTTCACTTATTAGCCCAAATTCATAAGAATGTATTTCTGTTTCAGAGTCATTAAAGTTCCATAACCATAAATTATAATTTTCAATTATGTCGAAAGCATTTGGATATAAGGTTATTCGATAAGAGCCAAATTTAGTATCTGTTCTTAGAGCAAGATCAAAATACCCACCAGCACCGAAAAGTGCTTTTGTGCTAGATGTATTGGAGTGATTTAAATCATCAGAAAAAGACCATGTGTAGGTCAACACAGGATCTATGGCACTGTTGCTTTCATCTACTACCTCTCCAGCTTGACTTCTATAGTTTCCATCGCTATCTGTATAAGACCCTGGGGTTGGCAGCCTGACTGTTTCATCAGCTATTTTAACTTCGATCAAAGAGTTGATTGGTGCTCTTATTTTCGGAGGATTTAAATAAGGACCGCTACCCGAAGGTGTACCTGAAGTAACCAATTGTCCACTTTTCTGAATAAAATCTACTACAGCTTTATTTGGAGCAGGGTATTTCACATTAATCATTTCAGGAAATACTACTGTATCTGAACCAAAATTATTTGTAACAGTTAATTTTACATCATATATTCCTGGTCTAGTATAGGTTTTTTCTACTGTGCAAGGTTCGCTTATGGGGCAAATCTCATAAGCGTTTATATTTGAAATTGTTGAAATTGTTGAAATTGCTGAAGGAACTATACCGTTTATGTCAGAGATACTAGTGTTGTCTCCAAAGTCCCATAAATGAGTTATATCTGTAGATGTACCATCTGTGCCTAATCTAAAGCTTAAATCAGTAAAATTTACTGTCAAAGGTACCAAACCTATTGTTTTATCCACTTTAAACCAAGCCTTTGGAGGTAGAACTAAATTTCTCAAATAATTAATTCTTTGCTCCATAGTTCCTACTAATGGAACTCCTCCCACTTCCCCTTTTCTTCCAGCAAAATTTTCTATTCTAATTAAAGCGTCTTTTAAATTGTTATGATGTAAGGACATTACATTTTGTGTAACGTTGGTAATATCTTTATATTTTGGAACATCATCGAATCCTGGTAAGATCTCAAGACCATCAAATGTTGTTAATGTTCTAGAAGAATAATAAAAAGATATTGCTCTTTGTTCTGGTTCACTGCATTGGTCCGTTAAAGTTATTATTCCTGTAGAATTAAAATTTCTCATTGTGGTTTCATCAGCAAGAACAGTGATAGTGGTATCACCAGGAGCATAGTCTTCTGCCAATCTTACTCTTAAGCCATCGCTAACCAAAAATAAATTTTGATTAGTATCAATAATATCGGGATAAGTAACGCTAGGTATTGTCATTCTACTACTATTCCTCCCCCAACAACATTGCCGGGATTAATATATGCTTTTTGTAAAGTTTGATTTGCTAAAAGACTTAAGAGTGTTATGTTATATTCACCTGATTTTTCAAAAATATAATCTAAAGTATGTATATTTGGATTGGGCTCAAATATAGTGTTTATTGTTCCATCTGGCATTGGTATTATCCACCATCTTTGTACTATGTCCCCATCAGTTTGATCTACAAAATGAAATTTGGTAGGGCTTATGCTTCTGGCATCAGCTGTTTCTTTAGAAACTCCAAAAGTTGGACTAACATAAAAAAAGGGCTGTCTTAGAGTAGAATCTACAGTTATATAGTTTGATTTTGTTGCATAACCCTGTGATCCTAAAGATGTTATAATGTTTAGTTTTACAGTATAAACTCCTTCTTTTGTATATGTGTGAACAGGAGAAGTTTCAATTGATGTTGTTCCGTCACCGAAATCCCATAAAGACCTCACTATGGGCCCTGTGCTAAAATTTTGAAAACGAATTTTTAAAGGAGGCGATCCTTTAGTTGGATACGCCCTAAACAAGGCTTTGGGGGAAAGAAATCTAGATTCTTGTGATTTAAGTATTTGATTCAAAGACCCTGTTGCGGGACTATTCACGGTTCCTAAGTTATTTTCAGTTTGGATAATAGCATCTTTAATGGAATTGTGATGTTCAGCAAAAACTGCATTTGTCACAATGCTACCAGCAGGCCATTGATTTTGCCTAGAACCTGCAAATCCTCTAATTATGTCTTGAAAAACACCATTGTCTTTTTTTACATCATAATATATCATTTCTGCGGGGCCAGATTGACCAGGTGCAGGTCCTATGCGAATTATTCCATTATTTGGAAATCTTGAATTATCTTCCGTGATGATATATTTTCCAGAATAGGTTAAACTTTGTTTTAATACTGTTACAGTGTTATTGGTGGCACGGTATAATTGTCCCTCCGTGTCCAATGTTTCTGGGTATAAAGACAATTGGCCAACAGTATATCCTATATCTTGTGATGAGATTCTTGTTGCCATTATTCCTGCTTTTCTTTATTTTGTTCTAAATTTTTAATTATTTCTAAATGTTTTAAATTTAAAGTATTTAATATTTGTTTTTTGATTTGAATATCATCCGGCAAAGCTACCACAGTTTCGACCAGCTCAGTATCTAGTCTACCGCCTAACAACATCTTTAGATTAAGTTTTTGAGAAAGTTTTTCGGACCAGTACTCTTT
>Ga0007796_10000065_pt1 | contig 24394 bp, 38 predicted proteins | sample CryBogmetaGMA0M_FD_60373 | JGI IMG/M metagenome (GOLD analysis project Ga0007796, IMG submission 60373) | Freshwater microbial communities from Crystal Bog, Wisconsin, USA - MA0M | ecosystem: Environmental > Aquatic > Freshwater > Lake | place: Crystal Bog, Wisconsin, USA | collected 2009-07-06 | reverse complement strand
TAAATTCCACCATAACGTGGGTTAAATACTAAGTCTTCACCCCAGTTAGATTCAGACCATATCCGTAGTTCTACATCAGCAGCCTGACCAATACCCCATCCCCCTAATCCCCAAGGACCAGAACCCCAACCAGTACGAGGAACTTGATACTCTGGACCTGTATTAATTTCATACTGAGCATAGGTTGTTCCTACATAAGAACCAGATGAGGTAGCGGCTGTGGCAGCTTGAATGGTGTAGTTATCAGAGTCAATAACGTTAACTTGGTATTCACCAAAAATAGTTACCCCATTAAAGGTAACCGTTGGTGAAAAGGTAACAAAATCTCCAGTAACACAGCCATTAGCTACATCATGGACAGTCACTGTTTTACTTAAGTTAACAGTGGTGTATGCATTAGTTAATACTCGAACGTAATAGAGGTATTTAAAAGTAACGTTTCCACCTGTTCCCGCTATACCAGTAGTAGCCCCAGTGGTTACCGTAAAGGTGTATTGTGTGCCGCTAACTCTAGTAACGGTATGTTGACCATTAATTTGAGCGGCTGGAATGCCATCTACAGCGGTCAAAACACCAGAAATATTGACTACATCACCAGTTTGAACATTAGATGCGGCATCGGTAACCTTAATGATTGGAGAGGCAGCAACCGTTGTAAACGGGTTATTGACCACATTTGTAATAGTTGAATAGCGCAAAGGGGTGATGTCGTAGTACGAACCACCGCTTTCAATGTAGTACTTTAAATTTGTACCTACAGCTAAGACGTTTAAACCAGCTAAGGTAATCCAGTTCCAAAGAGAACGACAAACACCCAGAAAAGTCTCAGATGAAATCTGAAGCCAGCCACCTAATTTCTCAGGGGTTCCTTGACGAAAACGAACTTTATCGCACTCATACCAACCGCCTTCAGTGGTATATCGTGTATTTTCCCGATTGACTCCCGGTTTGAAAATGATTTTTTTGAGTGCCATACATTGCCCTAAGCGTACTGTCTAGTACCCATTTTATCGATAATGAGTGCTTGTTGGCGAGGTTTATCTTCTGGATGACTCGGAACGGATATATGAGTCCAGCGGTCAAATTCTCGAATGATTTGGTCATACCCAAGATTAGCGGCAATCACCGCTTTTACGACTTCATCAGGGGTCATGTTTGGTACACGGATGTCTGCTGCACAGCCAATACGGTGCTGACTGGTATCTTTAGAACCTACCGCATCGTTTACTTGTTTACAGCGAAAAGCGCTGTTTACCATGACTGGCTTGCCACCAAGCACGGTTTTTACTTGCTCAAGGAAAGAAGCCAGTCTTTTAAGGTTGGCTAATTCATCCGCATTTGGAGTATTGTCAAACTCACGATGGTCTGTATGAGTTAGCTCCTCATACGTAAAATGTTCGCTTAAATTCATTTTGGTATGGAGTTATATAGCATTACATCTTTCTTTTGACTTCCATTACTAGAGCCAAAATAAAAAGCAATAATGCATGTCCAAGCAGTTCCAAGGCTGCCTAACATAATCATTAAAGGGGTACTTTGACTATCCGATGGATTAACCATCAGGTATCCTAGTATTCCAAAGAAACCAGATGTAACAAGAATAGCTAATATGGATGGGATATAGCTTTTTGTTGCTACCTGCATATCCCTTGCAGAACTTCTGTCTTTTACAGAAAGCTCTTCAAAATTTAAACCAAGTTGTTCTTGTTGTTTTTGTAATTCAATTTCAGCAATTTTTACTTGAGCAAGCTGGTCAGCCGAAAGCTTCCCGCTTTCAATCATGTTTTGAACTTGTTCTGCGCCTACTCCAAATGCTTTAGACAGGGCAGTAACTGCCAATCCAGCAAGAGGACCACCTAAACAGGTGGCAATTGTAGGAGCAATCTGTGTTAGCCAGTTCATCTAAATCCACTTATCCTCGGTGAAAATACGAACGTTGCTTGCCATTCCAACGGTTTAGGCATGACGTTATCATCAACCAAACCCCTAATATTCCACCCCAAATTAACATAAATACAGCGACTAAAACCAATAGGGGTAATAAACACAAATTGAAATAATCCATTAGCGTGAACCAAACACCAGCCCGCTTTTGCATTGTCATTGTCCTTAATTGTCTTGTCACCCTTTACTGACGTGATATATGGCACTGATATATACCGCAGCGCAAAAGAATAGGCTGGATTTCTCCACAGCCATTTAACCTGACTCCAGTAAGACGGTGGGTTTAAACGCTCAAATGTAGCGTCTCCATCCAACGAGTTATCTGGAGTCATGAACCAACTTAACCACTTTGGTAGACGTGGTCCTACCGCCTCGTAGCTATGGTTATCGCACCAACCCATTTGCTGTGTAGCAAAAACTGGGAATACAGGCGCAAGAATCACCGCTATTAGGGTTAGTAATAGCGATACGGGGACGAGGATTACGTACCAAAGATAAATCATTATTGGACTACTGCCTCTGCTGGCATTACCTCAACTTCAGGCTCATGCGCTAAAGATTGCTCTAGCATGTTTAAAAACGCTTGTTTGCCAACATTAAGCTGGTCAAGGTTGAACTGTGCTGAACCAATCTTGCGCTCTAAATCAACGCAATGGTTGAATAAAGCCTTTTGGTTGTCTTCTAAATCTTCAAACATGTACTCTTTACCGTTAATGGTAATGGGGGTCTTTTTATCTTGTCCCATGTCATTTCCTTTCGATTGGTATATTGGCTTGTTTTAAAAACGCTAGGAAGTTGCCAGAATACTTCTTTGCGCCAATGTGGTTACATGTCATGGATGGGTCAATATAGACTTTTTCGCCTAGCTTTCTCCACTTCCGACAGAACACATTGTCCTCGCTGACCAGTTCGCCATCAACCAACTGGACATCGAATACCATGCGGCATTTCTTGCCTTCATTTACATACTCTTCGCTTATATCCCATACCTTTTCCAAGGCTCTACGGGAAATTTTCATGAATCCTGTACCAATGGCTTCTACTTCCATTAGTCCATTCTTTTCCAGCTTTAGACCTGATTTAAGGGCTTTAACATTAAATAGTGGGGTATCAGCCTTCTTAACAACTGTTCCGCCAATTACATCTTCTTTGTACTCTAGAAGCTTAAATATCCACTCTGGATTCCATTCTTGGTCGGAATCCATAAAGATTAAGTCATCAAACTTCTCTTCTAAAGCTAACCGCACCAAATCATTCCTAGCCCTCTGAACCAGACTGTCATAAGACATATAGACTGGGTGAATGACGGTATTGAAGTGGTGTGAAATCTTAATCGTATTGACTAAGGAATTGCAGTACCAAACGTCTACTCTGCCATCATGGGCTGGTGTGCCTATTAGAACTTTACGCAACTTGTTTCTCCTGTGTAAACCAAATAGCGTGTAAGTCTGGACGATTATCTTTAATCCAAGGCTCTGCGGCTAAATGATTTTTAGTATTATCTTGACCGATAGTCTGGCTTCCAACATGATGGATATAGCTTCTAGACACAAAATGTCTATAGCCGTTCGCACTCATATCGATAGATTGTATATCGTCTGAATACCAATTAATAGGAGGGAAATCTACCCATGCTTGCTTGCTTACATAGCCAAAAAGCGGGGATACAACAGGCACTTCAAAGACATCGCCTTTACCTTGCTGCAAAGGACGGACTTCATCAGAACGAGCAACAACCCAACCAAGTTGATTAAATCGTTTTAAATGTTCAACATCTTCTAATAACTTGGAATAGCTAGTAGGGGTTAATACTATGTCATCGTTAGCTACGATAATTTCATCAAATCGTTTAAACGCTTCATTAACCGCAATGTTGTAGGCTTCCCCGAAGTTAGACCCACGATTACGGCTAATGAATAATTCCACATCAGGCACATAAGTTCTAACACTAGCCTCAAATACAGCAAGGCTAGGAGAACCTATTGTGCATACGACTATTGGAATCACTTTTTACCAGCGGCAATAGCGGCATTAACTGCGGTCATATCCTCATTAGTCCAGTAGTCTTTAGCTACCATGAGTTCTAAGTGACCTACGTTACGACCAATAGCATCAGCCACTTCTTCTGGCTTCATGCCTTCTGGAAAGTTGCCAGCTACATATTGGTTAATCAGGTCAACAGAGTCACCCATTGCCTTGTAGTTCTGGGCAATCTGTTCTGCCGATGGAGGTGGCATTACTGGCATTTCAATTACGGGCATTACTGATTCAATTATGTCAGTCATTATTTACTCGCTAATTGTTGTTTAAGGGAATCTACTTCTGCTTTAAGTTCTTGAATTGCAGCAGTTAGAGTAGCTACTAAGAATGAAGTATCAATACCTTGTGGTTTAATATTACCATCAGCATCAACAGCATCTTTTTCACCAGTTACGCAATCAGGCACAATCTCAGCTAATTCATGGGCAATAAATCCTTGTGATTCTTCGCCTGTGGCTTTCCATGTATAAGTAACTGGCTTTAATGCTTGAACTTTAGCTAAAGCACCTGTCATCGGTGCAACATTTTCTTTTAATCGATAGTCAGAAGTTGTGTTGTATGCAGTAGTAGAGCCGTTAGAACCAGTAATAGAACCAATTAAAGTGCTGCTTGTATTGTAAAACGCTTCAAAATAGTTATTAGAACCACCTTTTACAGTAATTGCAGTTACAGAACCACCAGTAACTTGAAATGGTGCAGTATCAGAACCAATAATTGAAGTAGCATTTACTAACACTCGACCACTAGAGTCAATACGCATCCGTTCTGTATCGGCTGTAGTTAGAGCAAGGTAATGACTTGTCCTAGAACCTATTTTTACATAAGAAGTTGCCCCTTGTTCTTGTGCAAACATTTGAGCCTGAACTTGACCTGAAGCTCCTGCTTGGCACTGAATTTCAGACCAAGCTCCATCCGTTGCATTAGCAGCAACAATTTTATAACTAGAATTAGGGGCACTTACTGTTAGTTTTCCTATGCTTGTAACAGTACCAATATTTACATTACCACTACTGTCACTAATAATTCTAGGATTACCATCACCATCAGATAACACAATGTAGTTACTTGATGTACGGATGTCTAGACCGCCTTGATTGCCGTTGTAGCCACCAAGGATGGTGTTCTTAGCGCCTGTAGTCATGAATTCACCACAAGCACCAGAAGCTCCATAAGCTCCTACAAAAGTATTGTTTGACCCTGTAGAGTTATAACCAGCACCGTAACCTACAAATGTACCGCTGCTTGAATTAGCAGTAAATCCAGCCAATCTACCAATATAAGTTACAGAGTTACCTGTTGTGTTTGTATAACCAGATTGATGTCCTAAGAAAACATTGGATGAGCCTGTTGTATTAGAAAGTCCTGCTTGATAACCTAATGCTGTATTAACAGTAGCTATAGTATTACTGTAAAGAGCTTGATAACCTACTGCGGTGTTAGCTGATGCGGTGGTGTTTGACTTTAATGCTGCACGACCTAATGCTGTATTTCCTGTACCAAATGTATTTCCATACATTGCCTCTACACCAACCGCAACGTTATCATTAACGGTGGTGTTATTAAATAAAGCAGCCAAACCAAAAGCAACGTTATAACTACCAGTGGTGTTATTAAACATTGCAGTATTACCAAAAGCAGAATTTCCTGCACCTGTAGTATTTTTATACAATGCTTGGAAACCAAAAGCATCTACAGAGCCTGTGGTATTTGCTAAAGCAGATTGAGCACCAACAGCAGTATTATTATTGTTAATGTTGTTTTGTAATGCACCCTGACCAATAGCAGTGTTTTGTACAGTGGTGGTGTTGTAGAAAAGTGCTTGATAGCCTAATCCAGTGTTGTTATAACCAGAGGTATTTGAGTAACCAGATTGAGCGCCAACATACGCATTTTGGTTGCCAAAAGTATTTAAATAGCCAGCTTGATATCCAACTGCGGTGTTGTTAGAGGCTGTGGTATTGGCGTTAAGGGATTGGTATCCTAGTGCTGTATTGTTGCTTCCTGTGCTATTTGTTGTTAAAGCAAAACCACCAAAAGTAGCATTGTAAGAACCTGTAGTATTTCCTACCATTGTTCCAACACCAACAGAAGTATTTTGTTGTCCTGTAGTGTTGCTATATAAAGCGGCATTTGCAATGCCATTCCATTCAGAACCTACTGCCACATTTCCGTTAGCGGTGTTGTTATATAAAGCTCTATATCCTATTGCAGTAATACCAAGCGCTGATACACCTGAATATCCAGCAAGAGCACCTAAATAAACATTTGCCAGACCAATAGTATTACTATACCCAGCTTGATAACCTACTGCGGTATTCGATGCACCAGTGGTGTTAGAGTAAAGTGCTTGGGTTCCCAAACCCACATTATTTGAACCTGTGGTATTGGTTAATAAAGCATAAAGACCAATACCAATATTATCTGAACCAGATGTTAAATTCCATACTGACTGTCTACCAATTGCAACGTTTGAATTGCCAGTTACAATACCCAACCCCATTGAATAAAACCCTACAGCAGTGTTATCCGAACCTCTTGTAGCGTTTTGCATGGATAAATAACCAACAGCTACGTTGTTTGCACCTGTTGTTAAATTAAATCCAGCTTGCGCACCAAATGCGGTATTTATTGATGCACCAATTTGGTTGTAAAGAGCTTGATAACCTACTGCGGTGTTATACGTTCCAGTGGAGCTTAATCTCAATGATTCATGTCCAACAGCGGTGTTATATTGACCAGTTGTATTAGCATTTAAAGCCAGCCAGCCAAAAGCGTTGTTATAACTTGCAGAAGAATTATTTTGTAAGGCTGCATAACCAAAAGCATTATTAAACGTTCCAGTATTTAGCTGTAGAGCTAATTGCCCCATTGCAGTATTGTTTGAGCCAGTTACGTTTGTAGTTAACGCTGAGTTACCTACTGCTGTATTTCCATTACCATAAGTATTAGCTGCTAATGCAGAAGAACCAACAGCTACGTTAGCAGTGCCAGTAGTGTTTGCATATAAAGCTTGGTATCCAAAAGCTGAGTTACTAGAAGCAGTTGTATTAGAGTTTAAAGCCTGTTGACCAAAAGCAACGTTATTTGCGCCAGTAGTATTTAAGTACAAAGCATTAACACCAACAGCAACGTTACTTGTACCAATTGTATTGTTAAATAAAGCTGAACTTCCAATTCCAACGTTATTGTATCCAATAGTATTAGTATATAAAGAACCATAACCAACACCAGTATTATTTACACCGGTAGTATTAGAAAACAGTACAGTATCACCAACACCTATGTTTCCAGTGCCAAAAGTGTTATACGATAACGTAAGAGTACCAATAGCTGTATTAGATGTACCTGTTGTATTTCTAGTTAATGCTTGATAACCAATACCAATTGAATTGTCACCAGTATGTGCATTTAATACAGAGTATCCAATTGCAATGTTAAAACTACCAGTTACATTTCCTCTAAGTGATTGACCACCTAAAACTGTGTTATAGCTACCAATTGTGTTGTTAATTCCAGAACCTTGACCAACAACAACGCTTGAAATGCCTGTAGTATTTGCGGTAAAAGTATTTTGACCAATTGCAATATTACTATTTCCATAAGTATTTGCAGCTAATACGTTTGAACCAATAGCAACGTTATTGACACCTGTGGTATTTGAATTTAAGTTACTGTATCCAATCGCAGTATTAGATGTGCCTGTAGTGTTGGCTTTTAATGTTTGATAACCAACAGCAGTATTAATACCGCTGGTAGATACAACAAGGGCATTATATCCAATTGCTACGCTTCCAGCGCTAAATATATTTGCATTTAATGCGTTATATCCGATAGCAATATTGTTATTACCAGTGGTATTGGCAGCTAAAGTGCCAGAACCCATTGCAATGTTATTTGCACCAAATGTGTTTACTAAGAGTGGTTGATAGCCTACACCAACGTTATTAGTGCCAGTAGTGTTGGCATTTAATGCTTGATAACCAAGCGCAGTATTTGTAGCTACAGAACCACCACCCTCACCAATAGTTAATGTATGGATAGTTGCATCATTAGTAACAGTCAAACTGGTAATTGATAATGTTCCTACAGTGGCTACTGGAAAATAGGTAGAAGCCTGAATTACGTTAGTGCCATCAGCATAAACAGCACAAGAGAATCCATTAGGAACAGTAATTCCTGTTCCCGCTGTGGTCTTAACAACAATGTTAAAACCGCCTGTAGTGTTGTTCTGGACTACATAGTTCTTATTAATTGTAGGAACAATTAAATTTCGGGAAGCGGTATTTGTACCTGTACAGTTCAGGTATACGTTACGGAAAGACTGGCTAGAAACGCTGTTTGTGGCTGTTAAAGTCACATCCGCATCGGTAAATGGTACGGTTACACGCCCAACAATGGACTGCTCAAATACGTTTGAGAAGTTATCGTCTGTTGTTACACCCCAAGTACCAGCCTGTTCTCCAGTGCCGATTAGTTCAATCTTAAGGTTGGTTGAATATGTGCTCATAGCATTCCTATACCGTTGTTATTTCTGTCCAGTTTGTAACTTCATCGTCATCGATTAGAGACCATGCATCTGACGTGTTATCACTGATAATCGTCCAGTTTGCATTTTCATCATCGTCAATAACACTCCAATAATAATATCCAAGCTGCCCCAGAATTCCACTTGCCTGTACACCTGTTATGGCTATGCTTTGTTCTGGTACAACAGTTCCCGTTAATCCTGATGCTGATACCCCAGAGATAGTTGTTGACTTGCCGGGAGCAATATCACCAACAAAACCTCTAGCCAGTACTGAAGTTAACGCTGGAGCTATTCCAACCGCTACACTTCCTACTGAACCAACACCACCTACACCTGATATGGCTATTTCAATATTAGAAACAGCCGTACCTAATAATCCTGAAGCAAGAACGCTAGTTAAAGCAGCATCCTTACCAGCCTCTACAGAACCAACACTACCAGTAGCTAAGACCCCTGTCAAAGCCACAGAGATGTTTGGTGTCTCTGTACCCTCAAATCCATAAGCAACAACACCAGATAGCTCAACAGATTTACTAGTTGATACTGTGCCAGTCAATCCAGCAGCACTGACACTAGTTAGCGCTACAGATACGCTAACACCTGTAGTTCCTGTAAATCCGTATGCTATGTCGCTGGTCTCAGCTATAGATGAATTAGGAACGACTGTTCCAGCAAATCCACTAGCCAAGACACCGTTAAGAGCAACGTCCTTGCTTACACTTACTGTTCCAACTGTTCCCGCTGCGCTAACTCCTGTCAACGCAACAGCGATATTTGCTACCGCAGTACCTGTAAATCCATAAGCAATGTCGCCTGTCTCGCCAGTGGACTCACTAGGCGTGACTGTTCCAACGTTGCCTACTGCACCAACGCCACTAAGGGCAATAATGACATTGGGTACTTCATTTCCTAACTGACCGTCTGCGCTAACTCCTGTTAGCTCAAGCGTTCCTCCCCAGCCGTTACTGCCCCACGCTCCATCACCCCAGCCGAGGGACATTCAAGCCCCCGATTAGGTTGTTGCAAGACGCAATAAAGCAGTCGCAGCAGCGTTTGAAGGCATTGTTAACGTAAAGTTACCAGCCGTAATCGTCTGTGAACCAAATGTATATACCGCAACAGCCTTGTTAGATTGGCTTGAGTTATATAACAACATGGTGTCAAACGCAGTTGATAGCGTTACGCTTGTGTAAACGATGCTTGCAGAAGGTGTCCAATAGCCTGTTCCCGCAGTGGTTGAGGTATTAGTAGATGTAGGGTTGGTTGCGTTTGTTACAGTAACACCACCAGCGCTATATCCAGTTCCTGTTACTTCACCAGTTGCGCTATAAGCTGTGGTGCTTGCATTCAATGTAGCTGAAGCAAGGTACAAAGCAGCTTTAAACGTATCGGCTGTACTAGCTGAACGAGCAGGGTTGTTTGATGCAAAGTTATGTACACCGCTTAGGACTTCGCCTAAGAATGATGTGCACATTGATTGAGTATTAGCCATAATTTATCCTAAAGTAGCGCCTTCTAAAAGGGAAAGAGGTGAAGTTTTAAGAGTCACATGGGCAGAACGATGGACTAATTCCCCATCCAACCAGTATTCAGTCCAAGTTGTGAACTCAATATCGTTGTCAACAGACCCTTCTCTCTTTTCCAAGAGGGATTCGTCCATGTCGCCTTTGGTTGTGGTAACTAATGCCATACCTTCTCCTTGTTTAAACTCTTATTAAAGCACTGTTTGCATTGTTTGCTGGCAGTGTAACGGTGAAATTTGGTCCTGCTATTTTGTCTGACCCGAAGTTCAGTATGGCGATGGATTTACCACCTTTTGTCTGATTGTAGATGAGTGCACCCCTACAAGTAAAGGAAACATTTGTCCAGACAACGTTATCAAAACTGATATAAACCGTGTTGCCAGTGGTCATAATGGTGACGTTCTGACATTCTTGCCCACCCGCTGTGTAGTTTGTCCCAACTACCTCAGCCTGTGTTGTGTACGCAGTGGTATCCGCAGTAAGTTCTGCTGCGCCCGTATACAAAGCCATGTAAAGCGTATCTGTAGATAAGTCCTGCAAAGCTTGCAGAACATCCTGTTTAAACGAGGTGGTTATGGTTTGCTGAATCATACGACCTTATATTTAGGAACACCATCACGGAAGGAATCACCCTTCTCTTTAGCATCACCTAATTGTTTGAGGAGACCCATAGCTTCATCGTAACGCTGTTTATACAGGGCAACCATGTCTGCTTCGCCCTTCATGTAGGTAATAGCTTCCATCAGAGTGCCGCAAAGCAGGGCAGTATCAAAGTTATCCCCAAGCCAAGTCTGACCAGCAGTAACAATGGATTCTGGATAGTAGTAATAATGCAATTCCATGTGGTAAATCGCATCAGGAGTCGGTCCGAGAAGGAAAGTCAACTCGTTACTGGTAACGCCAGAGGTTACTCGTGGTCCAAACAAAGAGTAATATAAGGGTAAACCCGTATCACTTGGCATTGAATAGGCTTCACGAATAAAGTTTACGTCCTTGTTTAAAAGGTAATAGTAAGCTTCAGTAGCCTCTCCGTAGTTCTCAATTACTGCCAAAGAGAACGCAGCAAGGTAGTCATCGGGGCAAGATAAATATTTGTTGCTGGGAGAAGTTACCCCAACAACGTTTTTACGCAATGAAGGTAACTGCACCGAGTTGTAAATCTTTTGCTCGGCTTGCTCGATAAATCTATCCATATCGACCGTGGGAAAGTTATTCTCACAGTAGTCTTGGACGGCAGTTACTAATTCATCGTATGTCATGATTAAGCCATTGGACCACGTGTTTTAATGCCTTTGGTTGCAGCACCATAGCCACGCATTGTTTTCTCACCATGCTTGTTTTCTTTTGGATTTGGGTTCTTGGTAACCCCAAAAACAGACATATTGATAGCGTCTACACCGTTTCCGTCCTTTTCTATAGAACATGGGAAAGTGTTTACACGTGGTTGTGTGTACTTACCAATTGGGTCTTTAGTTCCAGCATCAAAGAACTCAGTGCCTGTATATACAGTTGCATCTTTATTCTCTTTTGCATTGCCCAGCGGATACTTCTGCGCTGGTGTATTTGGTTGCATTTTAGCTTTAGTCATGATTAACGACCTCTTCCTGATTTCTTCTGATTGGCTACACGAGCCAAATTGCGCCCTACAGCCTTCATAGCCTTGCCAGTTACGCCCAAATCCTTAGTACCACCGTTACGACCCATTACGGTTGGACCAGAATCGCCTAGGTTTTTACCTTTAGTTTTGCCTTGTTTAGCAATTCCATCTGCTGATTTAGTGAATCCCATGTTTAAACTCCTTAAGTTGTTGATATTGTTACATTGCCAAGCACAAAGTTCAACACTAAATCATTGGGTGTTAAACCTACATCTTCTGCTCTAGAACCACCCACTGGATTCCAACCCCACTGGAAAGTTCTACTACCCTCTTCTTGATACCCAATTCCCTTTTCTGTAGGGTCATTTGTACCATTAATTTGTAAGCCGCTTGAGCCAGACATCCGATAACTTACGTCAGGTCTTGGTTCATAAACTGCCTGTGGGTCATAAACTGGATACATACCCAACGACAACTGCGGCTGGTCGGGGTCCCAACAGCTAGGACAGACCTTAATTTGGTACAACTTGGTCTTAATAATCTCTTTTTTAAGTTCCTTTAGTTTGTACCTTTGACCGCATCTGTCACATTCGGCAATCGAATACTTGCCTGAAGCGTATTGTGTAGCCATTTAAATCACCAGAAAAGCTGTCGTGGCACTAACCTCAGAGAAGCCTTAGTACGGTCTTCAGTAGAAGCCATTAACCATTGTTCATCATAAATAGACTTAAGCATATCAACACGGTCTCTAGCTTCTGGAACCTTCACAGAGAGGTGATACGCTAGACCTGATGTCAATGCTGGTAAAAAACGAAACGGGATGTCTGAGACGTTTGTACCGCCTCCAGCATCTTGAACTCTACGTAAACGGTAATAAACCAATGTGTAAGGGCTACCACCAGCGTCAGGGCTGGGCCAGACTTTAACAGAAGGGATATTTTGATTGGTTAAAACAGCTTGGTCTAAGTGAGAAGCAGCAGTTGTACCATTCTGACCACGAGCGCAAAGCTGAAGCTGGTTGTCTGAAATGCTTTCATAATAGATAGTTTCGCTATCTATTTTTACATAGCCAGAAGAAGGCAAGTCTGCGGTAGATGTCACTGAAATAGTGGTTGCAGAACTGGATATGTTGCCATCCAATTTAGCTGTTGTCAGATTTTCCTCTCCCGATTGACGGTTAACCCACAACTGAATAGGTCTTCCCTGAGCCAATTTATTAGGAATGGTGATGTAACCAGTCTCTGAAATACGAGTAATACTGATGTCAATTTGATTAGATGTCGCTTGATTTTGACGAATAACAGTATCTAAAAGGTCGATTGTGTCCGTTGGAATAGGGTATGTAGTCTGCCCTGTAACCAGCAAAATCTCACCCTGTTCAATAGTCCAAAGGTTAATACCCTTGTTTGCCCACTCAATAGTAAGCAAATTTAGACTACGTCTAGCGGTGCGTAACTGGTAACCAGTACGCATTTCAATACCACAGCGCTCATAGGCTTCTTCTGCCATCTCATTGAATGGCAGATTAAATACTGTAGTTCCGCTAGTTTGGGCTGTCATTTAGAACCCTTTGCCGCTCTCATGTTATCTACTAAGTTTGGATAAGGTCTGCCAGCGGCTTTAGCCATTGCTTTAGCAGAAGCTTTCTTTTTAGAAGATAGTTTCTTTGGTTTGCCTAAGCCTTCAGGACGTGGTTTATCCCACACCTGTCCGCCTTCAGCGTATTGTGTAAAGTCAGTATCATCCCTGCGTTTTTTACGAACTCCACTGGGCATCTTAGAGGACATAATGTCTCCCATTCCACGACTTGGTCTCATACAAAACGTCCTTTTGTTTTACCACGAATAGCGCAACCATCACCACGTTTAGAAGCCATAGAGACTGTTTTGCTTTTAACTTTTTTAACTGCCCCGCCTTTTTTCATTTTAATGTAATTAGGTTTTAAAAAAGCTTGACCAGTTGCTATACCATCTATTGATGGGTTTACTGGTTGTGGATTCCATTCAAATTTAATTGTTTTTGCAGGGGCAGAAGGTGCATTGGCAGCAGATTCTTTTTGCGCTGCAATGCTATCTTTTCTTTCTTGAACTGCGGCAAGATACTTTGCATCTTTAGCTGCTTGAGCGTCTGCTTCAGCTTTAAGAGCGGCAACTTTATCAGCCGCATCTTTGTCAGCAGCAGCTTTAGCGTCTGCTTCAGCCTTTAAAGTATCAACAGCAGATTTTTTTTCACGCCCAAAGATTGAATCTCCAGCTTCTTTTCCAACACGAGTTGCTTCTTCTAGCATCTTGCTGCCTATTTCAAAGAAACTTGACATGATTAAGCCCTTGTCTTTCCTCTAATACAGCAACCATCTGCACGTTTAGAGGCAGAAGATATTTTTCCGCCCTTTTTCATGCCAGTAACGTTACCCATAGCATCTACTTTAGGAATGTTTTGTTCGGTAGTGCCAAACAATTCATAATCCCTTTGCTTTTCAGCACGGATACCACGCTCTTTATTAGCCTTGTAATAGGCTTCACGTTTCTCTTTTTCTTTGCCTGTTTCTTCGTATGGCATGATTAGCAGCCTTTACACTTTGTTTTTCCACGAATAGCAATGCCATCAGCACGTCTGGAAGCAGAACCTACAGAGCCACCAGCAGCCATCTTAACCATTTTGCCTTTAGTTAAACCCTTTTGAGCTACACCATTGATGTTGCCCGGTTTGGTTTTAACTGCGCCCATCTTAGCCATGCCACCTTTTTTCATGCCCTTAGACATGTCATAAGCGTAGTCTTTAGCAACTTTCTTGCCTTCTTTTTCAGCATGAGCATCACGCTGGGCAGTAGTTCCTCGGAAAGACTTCTTACCAGACTTATAGTCGTATTCCATTTCCTTAGTAACTGTGTTAGCTACTCCGCCTTTTTTCATCGTAGGAACGGGCATATTAGCTTGTGGAGGCATACGACCTACCATTGGCTTACCTTGTGGCATAGAAGCCATCTGAGGGGCTGCTGGACGTGCCATAGGCATATTGCGTTTAGCACCCATTGGAGCAGCCATAGCCGCTTGTTTAGCCGCCATAGCAGCAGCACGTGGGTCTACTGGAGCACCACCCATAGCCATTTTTTTCACTTTTCCACCCCTTTTGTACATTTGAGTTGATTCGCCAACATTCTTAGGATTGCCACCTAAAGCATTTTGAATAGTTCCAATTGATTGATTCAATTGGTCTAAGCCACCAATAGCGCCAGTTTGCATTGGAGGTGTGTATGGATTGTTGCCTGTAGAGTTAAAGGAACCTGTAGCGCCACCAACAGCCATCTTTTTAACTTTACCGCCATAACACATAGACGCAGAACCGCCTTTTTTCAAAGACAATTTAGTTCCTTTTCCACCCTTGTGCTCTTGCATATCGTGCTGTCTAAAGGCTTTTTTAATCATAGCCTTATCTTGCTCTTTATCCATTTTCATTTCTGATTTCTCAGAATGCATTTTTTTTGTAGCCATGATTCCACCTTGTTTAAACTTTTTGCCCTTGTCGGCTTTGCTGAATTCTTGACCTACCGACTGAGGTACGCCAACCTTTTTAGCAAAAGCCTTGTTATGAGCAATTGCTTCCATAAAATTGTGTTGTTTTTTAGATGTACTAGGCATTGTTTCTATTCTCTTTAATAACTGTATCAATCTTCTGTTCCATGCGGTCTAAACGGTCTAAGACACGATTAATATCATTATGAACATCAACTTTAGTAATGTATTCTTTTGCCACCTCTTCACGAGTCTTGTTTAAAAGAATGTCAATACGCTTTAGTTCGTCTGACTTGTCTTTTAAAACGTAACCAATACCAGCCAAAGCAGCAGTCAGTAGTATGTTCCAAATAGTTGCTTCCATTTCTAACATTTCCATCTCTTTAAAGAAGCGGCTTTCCTAGTGGGTTTGCCATTTTCATCTTTCATCGGACCGGGCATACCAGACATACGGGCGCAGAAAGACTTCTTCCTAGCTCCGCCCTCTGGTTGCGGGGCTTTTAAGTTACTGCCTGTTGCTTTGTTGTATTTCGCACGACCCTTGGCTGTTAAACCAGCACCTTTAGAGACTGGTAATTTCTCACCACGTCCTATAGATAAAGATGGAGTCTTTTTGGTTGCCATTACGCTGCATCCTTTTTAGCATCCACTGAACGAATCAATGGATATAAAAACTCTTCACCAAAAGAACCTTCAAATTCAGTGATTCCCATGTGACCTAACTTGATGGTTGGGTCAATCCAAATCTCATAACCATGCGCTGAAGCACGGTCACAGAACGTATAGTCCTCACCTACATACCCTGTAGGCTCTGATTTGAAGTCAAAAAATGAATAACAAATCTTATCTGTATGACCATTTTCTACACGGTCATCGTGATATTGCCATTCTGGATGGTTGTCCCGCAAGGTTTCAAACACTTCTCTACGGATTAACATGAATGCGGTAGCAAGGCGCTTGGCTTTTACTAGTCCATAAGCGTTCATATAAATACCGCCATCCGCATCTTGGTCTAATGAAGAGATATAAATGCTGCCCTTTTTACGTGCAACAGGTACACCGCCAACAATACCCTTCTTAGGGTCTGTATTCCAAGCCATCAAACGGAAAATGTCTTCCGCATTGAAGTTGATGTCTGAATCAATAAACATAAGGTCAGTGCAATCTGATGCTAAGAAGTCTTTGGCAATCAGGTTACGAACACGGGAAACAACAGAGCATCCAGAAATATTACAAATCTGAATTTCTATCCCATGTTTAGGGGCTTCAACGCAAAAACTGGCTAATGCAATAGCCAGCTTTACAGATACCTTGAAGTCATAGGCGGGAAGACCAATCATAATCTTCCGACCTACTAAACTAAATGAACCCTCTGCCTTTAGTTCTTCTGACATGTTTTATCCGTAGTAAATGTTTGCTGCGGTTAAATTTGTTATATAGCCATACACACCAGTATCCGCTCTTACGCCTTCACCGGGAATCACTGGGGAGTTATTGTATGAATCTCCAGCAGCTATATCGTATGTTATCAACCATTTTCCAGTTGAATAGACAAGCGTTGGTGAGGCGGTAATGGTTCCGCTATTAATATCAGTTACGGTAAAAGAGTTTGCATTTACAACAGTAATAGCATAGTTGCCATTAGTAGCTGTTCCGCCTGTCCCTGCCGCAAAATCAATACCAATAACTTGCCCAGTTGTTAAGCCATGAGAAGTTTGAGCTATCGTAACAGTTGTTCCAGAACGACCATAAGTAGCAGTTGTTACTGGGGCTGTAATCGTATCAAATATAGTTAACTGACCAGCAGAAGCTGTACCAGTTAATGAAATACCCTTAACACGAGTTGGTCCAACAACAAAAATACCACTACCGTTTAGGTGTGCCTGTTTTACGTCATATTGCATCGTCATAATTAATCTCCAAAAATGTTAAGTGGGTCAGGGAAAACCCTAACCCGCAAGATTAACTATTGCTGCCTGTTTGATATTGTGTTCCATCAGATTGACGAACAACATACTCACAAGTTACTGTAGCTGTACCGCCAGAGGCTGTACCCGCACAAGCGTAAGTAGCTGTAATCGCTAAGTCTGTTGTACCAATATTTACAAAAGTGGCAATATTTGCACCAGTGATGGTGAATGTTTGACGACCAACTGCCAAAGGAGTAGTAGTAGCGCCACCAACAGTACCTAGAGTGGTTGAACCAGCCTTGATAGTAATAGTGTTACCAGTAGTACCAGCATAAGCGGTAGTAACGTCAACATAAATATTGAGGATTTGTGAACCTGCTGGAATCCAAAACAGTGTGTCAGCAGTTGTGTCCGAAACAGTAGTAGTGCCAGATTGAGCAACAACGGTACAACCAGTATTGCAAACTGTACCAGCGGTAGTGCCAGTAGTGTTTTTAACGGTTCCAAGTAGCCAAGGACCAAGGTGAGTAGCGAAACCCATAATAATTCTCCATACAAAGTAAGCTTATTAATCGTGTATGCGTCTGCTGGGACAGTTTAATAAGCTGGTCTCCCAGTTTCCACAATGTTACTACTTTTTTGGGTATGTGCAATGTTTTTGATAAAATAATTTTGAGGGTAAGGTTTAGGGAAATCTAGGCTTTTTGTTACGTAACACCCTCACCAAATTGGAGTCGTAATGAGTTCTTGGCTTATTATCGTAACGGGATTAATCTATGCTTATATTGCCATTGAACAAGGGTTTAAAGGTAACCCAGCAATGGCAGTTGTGTATGCTGGTTATTCATTTTCTAACGTAGGTCTTTACTTATTGGCGACAAAATGACTTGGAACCTAAGATTGGTCAATATCACCGAAAACCCAGAGGAATCTTATATTGAGATTAGGGAAGTCTTTTATGACGCTTTAGGAAAACCTTTAGGTCATACAACCGCCACAATGGGCGGTGAAAATCTTGAAGAAATTGGAACTTATTTAAAATGGGCTTTGGAGGCTTTAGATAAGCCAGTGCTAACCTTTGGAGAATAACGTGGACATATCAGTAAAGATTACCAAGGAAAACAAAGATGGTTCGGCTAACGCTATCGTTCGTTTCGATAAAGAAGGACTTGAATGCCTTGTCCAATGGGGGCTTATCGCTATGCTTACCAAAGCACTTGATGAATACAAAGTTAGACCAGAAGAAGATGAGTTGCCTGTTTTCCCGCTTGAAAAAGCAAAACGCAAAAAACAAGTAAAAAAGTGAGTTTTACCATCTATCAAGCAGATGGGTTAAAGGTTATTCAATGGTTTAAAAATATTGATGAATTATTGGATAGCATGTTTAAACATCCTAATGATGCGTATCATAGAAATTAATGTAAAATGGTGCATTGCAACATAACTTATGGAGATACCATGTTTACATTTGAAGAGCAGTTTAAAAAGTATGAAGTTTTAGTTGAGCGCACCAAGGAAGCTTATGAGTTCTGGGTTAACTGCGTATTCTCAAGCATCAAAGAGTATATTAAGACAGGTAAGTAATAGCTGTACCGTGGGGGAGGCGGATTCAATGCTTCACATACATTAGCCCCGTAGTACCCCACATTTTGTTTCTTAAAGTTTACAAAGGTTACCTTTTGCAACCTTTTTTATTTCCCGAACGGGAAGAATGTAAGAAAAAGTAGCGTAAATTACACAAATATTCCCGAACGGGCAATTTTGTAAAAAAAGATTAATAACTTAAAAAACATCTTTAATAAGGCTTTATCCTATTTAAGGACTCTTTAATAAGCCATTAACTTTACAATCATGTTGCTAATACTTTACAAATAGAGGTTTTTGTAAACTTTACGGCTCATAATTTGAGCCTTATATGTATAAAATACGGCTCAATTTATACATATAGGTATCAATGTATATACAAAACATATACCTTTAAGTATCAAAGCTCCAGTGGGTCAAAACCAAGTTCAGTAGCAACCATCTTGCATCGGTTTCTAAATTGTTTGCCATGCTGAGTCCATTTATTGCCTTCTTGCCTGTGAAAGCTCATGTGTATCATTTCATGGGCTAAGGTAGTAAGCATCGTATAGTAATGACCGCACCTTCCAGACGAGATTGTCACTGTATGTTCGTATTCCTCACCCGTATCGTATAGGTAAGTACCCATTAATTCAGGGTCAGAAGTGACTACAAAATCAATTTCTTCAGGCAAGGGCATTTTCCATTTTGTAAATGGATAGCAACAATAAAGGGATGCATAGAGATTTTTAACAACCTCTGACGTTAGCTTCATGTTTAAACTTTGTGTATTGAACCACGAAATTCATATTCACCATTTTGCTCATCGCTAACCATAATTAGCTCTGGCATTAACATTCTACCTTGGTCAAAAGACAGCATGGCAAATCCTGAACGCCAGTCTTTAGGGCTATCTTCACAGTACTCAAAGGTGCTTGACATAGGGTCAGCCAACATACCAGTCTGAACCCCAAAAAAGTTTCCTTGGTAATTGCTAATTGGACTTACACAGAGAACGTGCGTATGCCCCGTAATGATGTTCGTGTTTCCCGCTGCGACCAAATTGCTGTAACCTGCCGTGCGACCACCTTTAAACCGGTGCTTGACTACGGTCTCTTCACCAATCCAAAAGCTCCAACAAGTTTCCCATTCAGGAAAATGATATTTAAGACTAAACCCATCTACTCCAGAATACTCAGGAACCTTGTTAACCAGCCAAGATTCGTACCGCATATCATGATTTCCAAGAGTCCATATTAATCGACACCCTGCTGGTTTTACTTTAACAATTTCATCTAAATGCATACGACAGGCATTAAGTTCTTCTAAAACAGTTGGCTTTTGGTCGTAATTAATAGAAGGAAATCGGCTAAGAACTTGTCCGTCAAAAGCATCTCCATTACAAATGATTACTTGAGGTTTAAACTCTTTAATCATTTTTAATAGGGCTTTAAACGCTGTGGTTGGGGTATCGGTAAAGTGAGCGTCTGAAAAGACAATAACTTTTTTAACCTTGTCAACGTCTATGCCTCTACGGACGTTATGTGCGGCAAGCTCTATCTTTTTAGGTTTTTCTTTTTTTTTGTCTCGCAAAGAGTTGTGAGTATCTAAAGTAATCCCATATCTTATTTGTATTGCTGCTCTTCTATTAAGGGCACTCCTAGGGTTTATACCTAGTTCTTTTCCTACCAAGGTGGGGGAACCCAATCTTTTCCAAGTCTTAATAAAAACATCATCTTCTTTTTTTGAATGACGCATATTTACCTTAATAGATTTTTGCCAATTAAATCAGTCAATTATGACAATTGCGCTACAAATTAAAATAAAAAAAATACCCCCAAGCTTTTTGAGCGAGGGGGTAAGTGGTAGCTTTAACCGTTATCGGTAATTAAGCTCCTTGTGAACCGTACATTCCGAGTGGGTCAGACCAGCCAAAAGAATAACGCTCACGAGACTTGTAACGTACGTTACCTGTATCGAAGTCACCGTCCATAGAATTGCTCAATGGGGTGCGAACGAAATGCTTCATGCCGTTAGGAACATCAGTTGTCAAGAACCATGCGTTTGTGTCTGTCAAGAAGTTGTTAACTGTGTAACCTTCTGAAACAGAACCATTGTTCTTAAGTGCGTTGATGTCATTATCAGTTGTACCAACACGTAATTCAGTTTCGAGCAAACGAGTTGCAACGAACTGGAGTGAAGGAGGAACAACCAATTTCTTAGGTTTAGCAGCAATCAACAGACCACGTTCATCAGTCCATGCAGCGATTTGAATTACAGCGGCTTCTAAAGAAGTCTCATTCAAGTCAGCAGGAGTAGAAGGAATGTTGCTGTTTGTACCGCCAGAAACCAATGGATGGCTTGCAGAGAACAAAGGTACGCCATCACCACCGTAATAAGCGGCAGAGTTGGTGAAACCGTTATTCAACACAGCAGCAGCTTTAACCTGCTTTGTGTAAGCCATAGCACGAGCCAAAGCCTTTGTATAGCGAGCAGATAAAGAATCGTAGAGGTTGTCTTCGATTGCTTCTTCAGTCAAGCTAAAGCCAAGGGCGATAGTTTCGTGGTTGTAACGTGCTGTGAATGCCTCTTGAGCATTGTCATAAGCGATGGCAGAGCCTTCGTTTTTGACAGGTGCTGCGGAGAAGCCTGACAGCTTGGTTTCTTCTTCAAACGAACGCTCAGAAGATTCAGTTTCGTAAATCTCTTTGTGTTGTTGTCCATAGGTTGCGTACTCAAGTCCGAACAATGCGTTCAAGCCGGGGAGCAACTCTTTCAGTAGTTGTGCACGAGAAATAGCCATTTAAACGCTCCTTAAGCTGCGGTTGCTACAGGTGTTGCGCTGTAGTAAGTGTGAACACCGAAGTTGAATTTAACAACCACTTCAGTAAAAGAACCAGACGCATTAACAGTCTCTGGAACACCGTAAACAATACGGAATGGCAGAGTGGTTGTTGAAGCGCTAGTTGTCTGCAATACGCCTTCTTTTGAGTCACCAGTAGTTGTAGAACCAGCAGTAGTCAAAATAGAAACGTTATTACCAACGTCAGTCTGTGTCATGCCACCAATAGTTGTGCTATCAGATAACACAGCTACCTTGAAATAGGTATCAGGGTCATCACAAACATAAGCTACGATGTCACTAGCCACTGTAGAAGCTGGATAGTACTGTTGTTGCAAAAACTGTTTGGTAGTTGGGTTTGTGAAAGCACAACCCAAGAAAATACCAACAGCGTCAGTTGCAGAATCGGTAGTGGAAACACGGCTCAAAGTACCACCAGTGTTCAGACGTACGACATCACCGTAAAAAATTGATGTGCCAGAACCTGAAGCGATGGGAATTTGACGAGTTGCACCAGCGAATACCTGACCACCAATCAATTTGATTGGCTGAAATCCATAAGGACCTGCTACGGTAGGATAAGCCATTTAAAACTCCTAGATTAAAAAAATTAAGAACCTTTACCAAAGCTACTTGAGGATTTACGCTCTCTAAAGAGTGGCATCCTTGGGTCGCTTTGACTCATAAGATTGTTGTCTACAGCTTCCGTCTGGGCTTCGGTTTGTTTAGCGTAATAATCATTACGTTGTTGAACCATCTCAGTTGGAGTTTTGCAAAGCAATAATCCACCGACTTCAATGTTGTCCTTAAAGCGACTTGTTGGGTCGATTAGCAGTTGAAACTGTGGTTGTTCTTCAATCTTTACTGGCTCCCATCCTTCTCTCAGTTTTGCTGATAGATTTCTTGGGTCGGCTGCATTAAGGGTCGAAGTACGAACCCATCTGTACGAGTATCCCGCCTCCTTAATTGGTTCTGGAAGGAGTTCTGGTGGAGACCACTGCTTAGGGCGCTCTGCCATTACACGGTTTTCAAGTTCACGAGGTTTTCTGTTGGTTGTCATTTTAGGACTCCATTTTTAATACGGCTTGAGCATATTGCTCATTTGTTAGACCAAGTTTTTTCGCAATGCTCAACTGTGAAGTTGTCAAACGAATCTTCTTGGAGGATGTGCTCCGGGTTGCAGGTGCAACAACCGTGCTTGGGCGTGTAGAGCGTTCGCTCTTGTCTTCTATGTCGGTCTCAAATTTCTCTGGGAACCGTTGCCGCATCGTATTATCGATACGTTTGTAATACTCAGGTGAAGAAACCACAACTCCTTCTTTTTTGAGTTTCTCATGGAGACCCAAAGCCAAAGAAGTCATTTCATCGTCATCACCAAACCATGTATTGCGCTGTTGCCAGTCAACCGCAGTTGGGTCAGGACGAGGTGCTTGTACTTCCTGTTGCCTCATTTGTACAACAGGTTCTTCGATTTGTAAAGGGGTAGGTTTAAAATTTCTTACCTTGTCCTGTTTCATCGAAACTTCAGTTAGCTTCTGCTGGGCTTCAATTACTCTGTCAGTATCGCCAGATTCGTACGCTTTCTTGTAGTCATCCTTGGCTTTTTCCAGTTCAAGCTCTACAGCCTTGGTAACAGACAGCAGAATGCTCTTCTCATTCTCATTTACGTTGTTTTTTAGGCGTTTATTCTCTTCAATAACACGCTGTGCAAGGGCAATAGCCTCTTGATGTTCACGTAAAGCCTGTTCTTTTTCACGTCTTTCGTCATGAGCCAGCTTTTTCATCTGCAAAAGCTTCTTTTTAACCTTTGCGGAGTAGTCTTCTAGCTCATCTTCGTATAATTCTTGCTTAACATTCTCAGGAAGTGGCTCTACACCCCTATCTTTCTCAGGTGTATCGTCCTCAATCTCAATTTCGATGTTGTCATCTTCCGCAGAAACCTCGATTTTGGTCTCTTTTTCTGCTTCGTCTGGGAATTTAAACTCTTGTTTTTCAAATTCTGCCATTTTGTCGCTCCTTATTTGCGTTTAATACCACGAGGGTCGTCTACAGTGCCTTCGACAGAGTCGTCATTAATCATGCGGAAGTCTTTGCCATGAATTACAAGGCGAGAACCGCTGTTTGGACGTACTAAAACGAAGTCTCCCTCTTTGCACCAAGCGCCTGAAGGGAAGCGTGTGGGGTCTTTGTAGCAATCTGGACCGAGAGCTACGACAAAAAGGACTGTAGTGAGCATTTCTTCGTACTGAAGAGTTGCATCCGCCTTTAGAATTCCGCTTTCATACTCTGCTTCGATGTCAGGAATAGCACAAAGGATGTGATAACCAGACGGTCTAGGGAGTTGTTTAGCTTTTTCTTCTGCGGGTTTGGATATTGAACCAATTATTACTGGGTTGTCTGGGTTGGTAGCCAGTAGGATTTCACTCGTCATCAGATTCCTCAAAGTTTTTTTGTAGGTCTTGGATGTTTAAACGGGCAGTAAGAAGACCTTTTATCTCACCAACCATTGCTTTGTACTCCACGTAGTCTTTGGCTGAACCACTGCCAAGGGCTTCCTGAAGTTGTGCCACTTTGTCATCTATCTTTTCAGCTAGAAGTTTTAGGACTTTATCCATTATTTGTTAGCCTTATTTGCTATTTGTGCCTGTGCCTTGGCTGCGTCTACACCAAGCTTAAGTCTTTCCCGCTCGGCTTCTGATGCCAATTTCTCGGCAGCACGTTGGTTTTCAGCCTGTATGCGCTGGGCATCTGACTGGGTTTGGGCTTGGATTCGCATAGCATCGGTATTGGACTGAGCCTGAATACGCTGCTGTTCGACTTGAATCTGAGCCATTCTTGCTTGCATGTCTGCTTGGTCTTTTTGCATTTTGCGCTGGGCATCTTGCATCTTGATTTGCAGTTCTTGCTGTTGCATTTGTACCAATGGGTCTTTTGC
>Ga0007796_10000064_pt1 | contig 24513 bp, 39 predicted proteins | sample CryBogmetaGMA0M_FD_60373 | JGI IMG/M metagenome (GOLD analysis project Ga0007796, IMG submission 60373) | Freshwater microbial communities from Crystal Bog, Wisconsin, USA - MA0M | ecosystem: Environmental > Aquatic > Freshwater > Lake | place: Crystal Bog, Wisconsin, USA | collected 2009-07-06 | reverse complement strand
ACGAAGCTCGTCAGTTCATGAACTGTGCTAAAGCTATCATGTTCGATTATTTAAACAAACAAAGAAAGGCTGCTTAATCATGGGTTTAGATATGTACGCGTACAGTCGCGCTAAAGAAAAGGAGTCAAAAGCAATCGAACTCCAATACTGGAGAAAACACAACGCTCTTCATGGTCTATTAGAAGACATGTGGAACGACAAGGGTCAACCTATCCCTCAATGGATGCGTGATGAGTATCCTGAAGACTTTGAACAGGAACGTGCGATACCTTTTAATGGCATCGAGATGGAACTCACCGAGGCTGACATCAATTATATTGAGTCTGTGGTACTCAACAATGAGTTACCAGAGACCGAAGGTTTCTTCTTTGGTAATGACTCGAGGTTTGACGAAGATGATAAAGCTGCAGACATTGAGTTTATCAAAAAGGCTCGAGAAGCTTTTGCTCGCGGTGAAGAAGTATTTTATACGAGCTCATGGTAAAAATATATGTACAATAAATCAAAAAAGGGGTATAATGACATCATGTTAAATGTAAAAGGCATTAAAAAAGGTCGTATGTATGAAACCCCAGATCCTATTGATGAGGACGAAGTTTCATTAGAAGAGCAAGAATTATTAAACAGTTTAGTGGATCCTCATTCATGGGGTCCAGGTTATGGAGAAGACTAATGATATTAAATGATGAACAGTTTTATGATCATGTTTATAAACAACTGATCACCGGTGATGTTAGAGTTGTGTTTAAAAAAGTGGATGGCACAGAGAGAACGATGCTTTGTACGTTGACAAACATACCCGATGAACATCAACCAAAGAATGTATCTGATAAAGAGCCTTCGAAGGAAGTGTTACGAGTATTTGATACTGAAAACCAAGGTTGGAGATCATTCAGACTTGAGTCAGTAATATCAGTTCAAGCTATTTAACGGCTTAGACTCTACGCCACTTAATACATATATGCGGACTATCCATGGTCAGCTTCCGCGGGTCAGTGTGGATACGCACGTTGTAGAGTCTTTTTAAAGTGCATTAGAGGGGTCAAACTAAGGGTACCTCTATTTTACCTAGTGCACTTTAAAAAGGGGCCTATAGCTCAGTTGGTTAGAGCAGAGGACTCATAATCCTTTGGTTCATGGTTCGAGTCCATGTGGGCCCACCAATTTATATAATGAGAACTTGATGGAGGCGAGCGATCGCGGTACAATACTCATTAGCAAAGCAGCAAACGTGTCCTACCCCAAGGGCTCCCCGGCACGTCATTTTAATTTTGGAGATAATATGCAATTACTTGAAGAAGACAAAAAGAAAATCAAAGGTGCTCTTAACGAGATATCTGATTCAATGACACGTGTAGAGGCTGAGAAGGACTTTGTTAAAGAAGTACTTAAGAACCTTTATGACGAGTTTAAGATCCCTAAAAAGACATTAGCTAAGCTTGCTAATACATATCATAGACAAAACTTCAACGAAGAAGTAGCTCTTAATGATGAATTTGAAACGATCTATCAAACAGTTACAAACCAAGAAGCAGAATAATTTTACTTTAATTAATTATTATGGTAGTATCTTATTATGAAGACTAAAAAACCAACCAAAGAATGGCAAGAAAAAGCTATTGCTAAAGGCCGAGGTGATGGTGCTCCTGTGGTAACACAAGACGAGTATCGCACATCTCTGATGAAAGCATTAGGATACTATAACCTTAATATGGACAATAGTGAACGTGCTAAGGTCGTCCTTAACTATCTTAAGAAGACTAATAAGAAGTATTATGACGTCTTATCCAAAGCACCAGACTATGAGTTCTTATCTTTAGGATCATTGATCACCATCCTTAATAGAGGTGAATACTTATCTGACAAAGATAAGCAAGGCATACAAGATAAGCTTGACTCTCTATATGAATGTTATTCTTATGTTAAGCCTGAAGAGGATCCTCGTCCTAAAGCATCAGTCATCTCTATAGATAAACGTGTAGCTGAAGCAGCTCGTGCAGCATCTGAAGACATCGACTATGCTATCGATAAGTTTATCCATTCAAAAGTATGGGACTTTAATACTAAAGCACACCTATTATCTAATAATATATCAGGCATGGTGGCTAAAAAGATCGGTGATTACTATAAGCTTAACGTCGATGAGATCGATGAAGCGCTTGAAGGCAAAGATGAACAACTCGTTGAAGGCTATTCATTCTTCACTAAGACTGAACTTAAACGATTTAGAGCTGCTATCCAATCTATCGTAGATGATTGTGCTCAACACCAAGTTTCTGTTAAGAAGCCGAGAGTAGTAAAAGCTAAGCCTCCTGCTATCATAGTTAAGAAGCTTAAGTATATGTTTAAGCATGATTTATTAAACCTTAAGTCTATCAATCCAGCAGAGATCGTTGGCGCTAAAGAATTATGGGTGTATAATATTAAGTATCGTAAGTTGACTGTGTATGCTGCAGATGATTCAGACATCCTATCAGTCAAAGGTACTACGATCATCAATTATAGTATCGCTAAGTCATGGACATGGACTCTTAGGAATCCTGAGAAGTTCTTTAAAGATACTCAGATTGGTAAGCGTGCGTTAGGTGCAGCAACAAAAGCCTTAACGACAAAGCCTACTAATCCAAACGGTCGTATCAATGAAGAAACAATTTTATTAGGTGCATTTTAATGATCATATTAGATTATAGCCAGATAGCATTAAGTAACATCTTACCATTTCAGAACGACATCAAGCGTCAGTCTCCTGAAGAGATCAAGAACTTAATACGTCATACAACACTATCAACCATCAAGTCTTACAAGAAGAAGTATGGTAAAGAGTATGGTGAGATCGTCATCGCATGTGATGGTCGAAACTATTGGCGTAAGAACATATTCCCTCATTATAAAGCACATCGTAAAGCTAATCGAGATAAGTCAGACCTTGATTGGGGGTTTATATTCGATACACTTGCAGAGCTAAGAGAAGAGCTCATCAACTATTTCCCTTATAAAGTACTAATCAATGAGGGAGCCGAGGCTGATGACATCATCGCCACTCTTGTAGACTTCTCACAAGAACATGAACTAATACAAGAAGGGTTATTCTATAGCCCTCAAAAAGTATTGATCGTGTCGTCTGATAAGGACTTCATACAGCTGCAACGTAATAAGAATGTCCGTCAGTGGTCACCTATGCAACGTAAGTTCGTAGAAGGATCTCAGAAGGAGATTCAAGAGTATACTATACAACACATCGTAAAGGGTGATAGCGGTGATGGTATACCAAACATCTTATCTAAGGATGATGTGTTTGTATCAGGTGACAGACAAAAGCCTTTCTCAGCTAAGCGTTTACCTGAATTCTTTGAGAAAGGTATTGAGGCATGTAAGAACGATGAAGAGAAGCGTAACTATCAACGTAATCAACAATTAGTTAACTTTGACTTCATACCTGAAGAGTTGGCTAAGATCATCATATATACCTATGAGAACACAAAGCCGAAAGGTGATAAGAACTCTGTAATGGAGTATTTAATCAAAAATAAATGTCGTCTATTATTGGACGAGATTGAGGAGTTTTAATATGGCAGTTAGATTTTTACCAGAGATGCTTGATGAGATCAATACAGATCCTAAGCTTTTGTCAACAAAGTATAAGGGCAACTCAGCGCTTAAGATCATATTCGAATATGCATTCTTGCCTGATAAAAAGTTCCTCCTACCAGAGGATGAGCCTCCTTATAAGAAGGATGATGCGCCTATTGGCATGAGTCCAGCTATCCTTACACAGGAGCTTAGACGCTTTTATGTATTCCTTAGACAAGACTTAAAGCAAATCAAGCGTGAAGCATTATTCATATCATTATTGGAGTCTGTACACCCATCTGAGGCAGAAGTAATCATAGCTGTTAAGGATCAGAAGCTTCATAAGAAGTATAAGAAAATCACCCGTAAGTTGGTTGAAGAGGCAGGGTTCATCGCACCGGCACAGCCTGGAGCATAGTTTTACATAAATATATGGTAAGCTATATACCAGGTAATCTGTGATCCTGGGTGTGTTGTAAATTGTCTTTGTAATCAATAAGTTATGTCAGCATGTACTTTAATTAGGAGCTGTGGTATAATTATACATATGATTAGACAAATTTTACTCTATAAGTCCGATAAGATTTCGGTTTACTGCACCCCTGCAGTAGAGAGACTATCGACACGTAGATTAACCACATATGTCAAGCAATGTATAGCAGCAGAAAAGACTCTAATCAAAGACATATCAAAAAAATACCCTAAGAAAGCTAAAGATACAAGATACACTTTCTTATTTAAAAACTTTAAGTCCGAAGAGATGTTAGGTAACTGTGATCAGGAATATGATGACGACATCCTCATCGAACTTAATGCAAAGAATACTTCCAGCTTATGTAAGACGATAGCACATGAGCTCGTCCACGCCAGACAATTCATATCTGGCCAGTTGAAGTACAACGTTAAGATCAAATACTTGACGTATGAGGACGACAAACATAGATACATCTATCGCAAACAACCGTGGGAAATTGAAGCCTACGCACTACAAGACAAAGGTGCAATCAAAATGAAGAGGTGGCTATTAGATCATGTACATTTCAACCCAAAACTCTCAACTCCAACCCTATAAAGCAAAAGTTATAGAATTTGAGCCTTTACCTGATTGGAAATTTAAGGTAAAGTATTATGATGATGAAGGTTTTCTATGGACTGAAATAGTAGACCATAAAAAATTAGAAGGTGAATTTATTAAGGAGACATTATGAACTATAAAGTATTATTTGAATCAATCAAATCAATCGGAATCTATTTAGGTAGCATAACACTATTTGTATTTTTCCTATGCTTCATAGCATACGCGACTAATACTAATGTAGCTATGGGATTAGTCGTATTCTTGACTGCATCCGCATTAGTCTATTTAGAATACAAAGATCGTATCACAAAACTTAAATAATGAAAGAGCCATATTTTTGGCATGATATAATCAAGGATGCTCCCATCTGTATCGATCTAGTGAATAACTATGAGCAGATAAAGAAGGAAGCCCTTGATTATGTACGTGATCCTAATACACTCATAGACTATCCGCAATATGGTGTATTCTATAACAACAAGAGATACATGCTCTATGATAACTATTGGAAAGCTGTACCTATGTCTGTGTTTGAGTATGAACATATAGATCAGAATAGTACACCTGAAGAACAAGTTATCATAGACCAAATCATCACACGATCTAAACAGCGATGTCCTACTATAGATAAAGTTATATCTAAGTTAGAGAAGGAAGGAAACTTAGTCAATAGTTTTATAAGTAGACTTATACCAGGATCTGTAATACATCCGCATGATGGGACAACACCAAACTTCATGCGCATACACTTATGTTTAGTCGAAGACCCTAACTGTAAGATAACAGTAGGTGAAGAGACACAAACTTGGCATGAAGGCAAGATATTAGCATTTAAGGACGGTGGTCCTTATTTGCATTCTGTGAAACATGATGGTACATCTGAACGTATCATACTATCTGTAGACGTTCGAATGGACCCAACATTATTAGAATACATGAAACTATGAATATATTTTATTTAGATAAAAATCCTACGATAGCCGCGCAATACCATGTAGATAAACATTGTGTCAAGATGATATTAGAATCTGCACAACTGTTATCTACTGCTCATCGCATATTAGATGGATTAGGAGCTCAAAAAGTATACAATCCTGAAACTAATAGAAGCGTAACTCGATACTGGATACCAGATGAACGTGAAACACTATTATATAATGCTACACATGTGAATCATCCATCTGCAAAGTGGTGTAGAGAAACTAATATGAATTACTATTGGTTATGGCAACTAATGCGAGAACTTTGTACAGAATACACATATCGATATGAAAAGATTCATAAGTGTGAATCAACAGGTTTACTAGCTAGACTAAGATTTTGGCCTAAAAATATACCTATTGGGGAATTTACAGACCCGACTCCAGCGATGCCAGATCAATATAAAGTATTTGGTGATGGAGTACAGTCATATCGTAACTATTATAACGGTGAAAAACAACGGATGTTTTCGTGGAAAAAACGTAAACAGCCAGAATGGATACATAATGTTCAACAAGCGGCCTAAGCTAGAATTCTTTTCATTAATACCTGAAGTCACTAAGCTAGCTCCAATAGTTCCAGCTTATACTATCAAACAAAATTGGTTTGAGAAAGCTACACAGGAATTTGTAGAACAGACTAAGAAGCCTGAATACGGTCATCATAAGTTCATGCATACTGCAAAGTGTCCTGGTGTATTCAACCTCATGAGATATGGTTGGATCATGACTACATGGCAAGACATCATCATTAAGACTAACGGTGATAAGCAAACATTTGAATGGCGTTCTGCCATAGACCAAAAGAAGATGAAGAGTAAAGCGGAAGTCGGTGAAGCAGTAGGTTTCCACCCATCTTCTCAGCTAGCAGATTATCAAGGTGGATGGGATGACTCACTGAACTGTGTATTAAAGATCCATACACCATGGAGATGCATAGTCCCAAAAGGATACTACTTGATGGAAGGCCCTGTACCATACACTGAAGAGACAAGATTTACTACTATGCCTGGATTCTTTTCACAAGAGTATGGAGTATCACAACTTAATGTACAATTAAAATGGCATGTATTAAATGGTGAGACACTACTCAAAGCTGGTACACCTATAGCACACTACATGTTAGTTCCAAAAGTACAAGCAGACATGACAGTCATGGATGCAACTGATAAACAACTAGAAGCTGAAGAGGTTACACAAGCTGAGATGAATAGACGTAACGTGTCTGATAGAGCAAAGTCTAAGTGTGTGTTTGCAAGGATGTTTGGTAAATGAAACCTATAGTGATTGATAACCCATTTGGTACAGCGTATCATGAGAAGCTATATCACTATGTGACTAACTCTTATTTTAAGATAGGTTCTCAAGATGGTCCGTCTCCATTGGATAGAAGGAATCAAGTCTATATCCATTCAGACTATAGTGAAGATGATGTCAATCGTATTGGGTTCTTAGATAAGCTTAAAGCACTAAAAGAGTTTAAGCCATATAAAGACCTTGAAGTTGTAAGGACCACAATAAACGTATCAGTTCCATCAGATACTAACTATCCTCATACTCATTCTAACCAGATATCGTTGATATACTATATCAACTTAGATTGGAAGCCTGAATGGGCTGGTGAGACCGTCATTTATAATGATGACATGAGTGAGATAGTCTATACATGCATGTATAAACCTGCTAGACTGCTGATTTTTGATGGAGAGATGCCTCATTCTATAAGGGCTCAGTCACACTTGGCTCCACATTATAGGTTCACCTGGGCGATGTTTTTCAATAAAAAATAGTATAAATAAGTCTACAAAGGAAAAATTATGCCATTATATGACTTTAGAAACAAAGACACTGGTGAAGTGTTTGAAAAGTTTATGAGTATCTCTGCTAAGGAAGAGTATCTCAAAGAGAATCCTAATATCGAATCAATGTTAGGTATGAATGCTCTTATCGACCCAGTCAGATTAGGTGTACGCAAAGCCGACAACGGATTTAAAGAAGTATTACAACGAATCCACGAAAAGACTCCAGGCAGTCAGCTAAATAAGACTAGTAAATATATTTAATATGGGCCTTGCTGAACCCCATAGCAACATAAGTTCAGCTGTTAATAAAGGAGAAACATATGTTAACAAACATTATTTTATTTTTAGTAGGCGCACATTTGGGTGCTAAGTACCCACAATATGCAACACTAATCGTTGACAAAGCAGTAGCTTTAGCACAAGCAGCATGGGCTAAGGTAGCTGGATTAGTGGCTAAAAAATAATGGCTTTCGAATTCGATTTTACTGAGCAAAAACTGGGCAAGATACTTACTCGCAATAAGAACGTTCATGAGTGGTATGAAGCTATGGTTGTGCAGTTACCTCAATTTGAAGTAACTACTGCAAAACGTGTTGCAGCCTTTGTGGCTCAGTGTGCGCATGAATCCGCGGACTTCACGACTCTTCAAGAAAACCTAAACTACTCTGCTGATGCATTGAACAAACTATTTGGTAAGTACTTTGCTGCAGCTGGTAGAGACTCTGCTCCATATCACCGTAAACCTGAAATGATTGCAAACGTAATATATGCTAATCGTATGGGTAATGGAGATACAGCATCAGGCGAAGGTTATAAGTTTAGAGGACGTGGTCCAATTCAACTAACAGGTAAGGCTAACTATCACGCGTTTGCTACAGACTTCTTTGAAGACCCTGAAACCGTGATGAATGATCCTGACCTCGTGACAGATGATGTACCAACTTCCTTATACTCGGCACTTTGGTTTTGGAATAAAAACAAACTAAATAAGTATGCTGATGCAAGCGACATCAAAGGGATGACAAAGGTTATCAATGGTGGATACATTGGTTTAGAAGACCGTATCAAACATTATAACCATGCAATAGAAATCCTGGAAGCTTAATTGTACTTTAATTAAGTTACGATGTATAATAAGAAAGTAGCGGTACTATGTAATGGTCCCAGTCGGTCAGCCTATAATCCAGATAAAGAATATGCATACCGCATAGGTTGCAATATCCCATGGACTAAGGTTGACTGCACTGTGATACTAGATCCTCAAATGGTTAAAGTATTGATACGAGATATAAGTCTTATAGATTGTAAAGTATACTTTAGTCAGGACGTGATGGAGTATGTTGATCAGATTGGAGCAAAACAGTTGTTCGATATCTTAGGTATCATACAAAAGACACAAAAAGGTTTGTCAAGCGGCAACTTAGCGTGCCTTAAAGCAGTAGAACTTGGTTATACAGATATAGATATATATGGTGCAGACTCATTTACTACAGGCAACATACGTAATAACACCGTAGACAAAAGTTATACTAGGAATTTCATAGATTCAGACAGTATGAATATGTCCCCAGATTGGAGACTTAATTTTACTAGGATGATAGAGAGTAATCCTGAAGTTAAATTTAATTTTATTAAGGAGTAAATATGTGGAATCATTATAAAAAAGAATTAATTAGTATCGCTATCGTATTTGGCTTAATTGGTTATAGCATGTACGTATGTGCAGCAGAGCCAGTTAAAGCTAAACCTGTTGCAGTTAAGAAAGCAGAACCTGCAAAGAAAGAAGTAGCTAAACCGGTTGCAAAGAAAGAAGCAACAAAACCTACAGAACCAAAGAAAGACCCTAACCGTAAGAAGCCAACATTAAAAGCAAAGTACGCAGATAAAAAATAATTGAAGAACTTTATACATCATGAGTTTCCAGTCCTTGAAAGATTAGATCTACCAGAAGGACGAGTCTATAAAACACCTTCTGGTAAGAACTATCCTTCAGTTACTCAAGTAACAGGACACCTTACTAAACAAGCTATTAATGAATGGCGTAAAAGAGTTGGTGAGGTAGAAGCAAATAGGATATCTACAGCAGCATCAGGTAGAGGTACAAGAATCCACTCATTATGTGAGGCGTTCCTCTTAGGTGAAGTAATCGAGCCAGATATGTTTGACACAGAGATGTGGAATGCCATGAAGCCGATAGTAGATAAGATAGACAATATACATGCTTTAGAAAGCAAGCTATATTCCGATAAACTAGAGTTAGCCGGAACTGTTGATTGTATTGGTGAATATGATGGAGTCCTATCGGTAATCGATTTTAAGACTTCTAAAAGACCAAAAGATATAAATAATATACAGCATTATTTTTTACAAGCAACGGCATATTCGGTTATGTTTGAGGAACTGACAGGTATCTCAGTTCCGAACTTAACAATAATAATAGGAGTAGACCATGAAAAACCACAAATCTTCCAAGGGAAGCGTAGCAGCTTCATTCACAATCTAGTTGACTTACGTCAAACTTACAAAAAATTAAATTTACTTTAATTAACATCTAAAGTATAATAATACTAAGCACATAAAAAGCTAAGTAACTAATCGCAAGGAGCACATCCCCATGAGAAAGACTTTCGCCGCAATATTGGCTATATGTTACCTGTGCAGTTTTAACATTGCACATACCGAAACATTATATAAGAAAATTAAAACTCTGACTAAGTCAGAAAAGAAACAAGTAGAGTGTCTAGCACAGAACGTATATTACGAGGCTGGATATGAACCCACTAAAGGTCAGATAGCTGTAGCAATGGTTACACTTAACCGTGTACATTCTGGCAAATATCCAAAATCAATCTGTGGTGCTATGACACAAAAGATAGAAGAGACATGCCAGTTTAGTTGGTACTGTGATGACTATAAGAGAACAAAAGCTGTTGCTTATAGATATACTAAGCATGAGAAAGAAGTATTTGAACATGCAAGATCTGTAGCTACGTATACATACATGAACTACAAGAACATGCAAGATGTTACAAAAGGAGCTTTATTCTTCCATACAAAAGATGTAAATCCTAGGTGGCAAAATGTTCGTGTAACAACAAAAATTGGAAATCATATATTTTATAGAAAGGTTTGATCGTGACACAACTTGCAAATGAAAATCCAACTAATATATTTAGTGGACTACTTAATAATGTACATATCAATACGATCGAGTCTGTATATAGAACTCATGAAGTATTTCTTGATCAAGAGATCGAGGATCCTAGTAAGTATAGAGAGTTAGTCTCTCTGCTTATCAATGCATCCGAGAACGACAAGATTCACCTGTTTATTAATTCTCCAGGTGGTAACCTTGATTCTGCTGGAGCAATCATATCAGGCATCCTTTCATCTCGGGCAGAAGTGACTGCATTCCTAATGGGTGCATGTCACTCTGCTGCCTCTCTAATAGCCATGTATTGCCATGCTGTCCATGTATATGATACAGCCTACATCATGATCCATACTGCTTCATTCGGATCTGCTGGTAACACACCAACAGTCAAGGCGCACACAGACTTTACGGTTAAACAGTGTGAGAAGCTATTGTTAGATGCATACCAAGGTTTCTTAACTAAGACTGAATTAGAGAAGGTCTTAAATGGACTTGAGTTGTGGTTCAACGCAGAAGAGATCAAGCCTAGACTCAAGAAGAGGTTTGAGGCTGTAGAGCTGCAAGCTAAGAAGGAAGCTGAGAAGGATAATGAGATCGTGGAACAACCAAAGCCTGCAGTCAAGAAAGCTAAGATTAAGGTAAAAGTTGAGGATGGTGCGATAGATTAAAGTTGTGTACATTAATTGAATTGTGTGGTATAATATAATTTTAAATCAAGGAAATGGACATGAATGTGGCACAACATATAAATCACAGTTATCAAACAGGTAATAAATCAGAACTAATAAGAGTCAAAGGTGAGTTAGAAAAGAACTTAAACGAGATCAATAAATTCTTTGATGAATACTTAGAGCTATTTGACGATCAGATGAATGCTACTACTGACAAGAATGCACCAGTATGGAAAGCATATAATGATAAGTATAAAGCATACGAGAACATCAAGCATAACATTAAGATGACTAATCACTATTTAGGCATGTTATAATGGAAGGTAAGATGTTTAAGAACACCAATGAATTCTCATTATTCATTGAAGCATTAGTCGTAGAGAAACGAATCTCCCATATGGATGCAGTATTACTATACTGCGAACAAAACTTTATAGATCCTGAGGACATCTCAGGTATGATCAATAAAAACCTCAAGCAAAAGATTGAACGTGATATGATTGAGCTCAACTACCTGCCTAAGAAGGGCAAACTTGATATATGAACGGATTTAAGGCATTTAGATACTACTTAGCCTTAAAACTTCATTTCAATAACGATAAGTTTAACGTATTCCAGAACAAAGGCAATATTAAGTATTCCCATGATGCATTCAATGCTAGGAACGATAGGTTTATATTTGAGAAGTTAGCTAGAAGGTTTGACACAGACCAAGAACTCATACAGTTCTATGTGGCAAACTTTATCTATGGCAATGATAACATGATCTATGGTGTAGAGGAAGCTGAAGAGTTTTATCTACATTGGAAGAAGGTCAAGGAAAGCGTTACTAAGGTATTCTCAGACGACCTAAATGTATTACTATTGGAAGCTGAAAAGAATAAGTACAGCATACAACAGATTTTTAATTGTACAAATAATGAGTTTCCTGTTATAATTAAACTATACCTAGGAAAACGTATCAGTCCTCAGACTATCAGTATATTAGGTGACTTCTATGAGAGGCTATTCATGGTATGGAAAAATGATACCCATATTAGCTTAATATTAGAGACAGAGATACGAAGGCTTGAGAAACTTAGAGGATTTGTGAAGTATGATAAGGACAAACTCTATAAAATATTTAGTGAATTTATTGCAAATTTTGATGTGGGTTTGTATAAATAAAAACGTAGAGCAATCTACAAAATACACATTTAATACTATTAATATAAGGAAAATACGATGGACTTAAACACACTCCGTGCTTCGCGCACAAACGATTTTGGCAAAATTGCTTCAGCTTTTGAAAAGATCGCAAACCCCCAACAAGATAGCAAGTCATTCGAAGACGACCGTTTTTGGAAGTTAGAGCGAGATAAAGCTGGTAATGCATCAGCAGTCATCCGTTTCTTACCAAGAGTCGAAGGTGATGAGTTACCATGGGTAAAAATCTTCTCACATGGTTTCCAAGGCCCTACAGGCAAATGGTACATTGAGAACTCTTTGACTACTCCACGTAATGGCAACAACGGCCAAAACGATCCAGTAGGTGAGTTAAACACTACATTATGGAACTCTGGTTCAGAAGCAAACAAAGAGATCGCACGTAAACAGAAACGTCGTTTACACTTCATCTCAAACATCTTAGTCGTATCAGATCCTAAACACCCAGAAAATGAAGGCAAAGTAATGCTATTCAAGTATGGTAAAAAGATATTTGATATGATCATGAACAAGGCTCGTCCTACATTTGAAGATGAGAAGCCAGTAAACGTGTTTGATCTATGGGAAGGTGCAAACTTCAAGATTCGTATGCGTACGGTAGAAGGTTATCCTAACTATGATCAGTCTGCATTCGCTGAATCATCTCCAGTTGCTCCGACAGATGAAGCAATCTTAACTGTAGTGAATCGTCAAGTTAAACTTGGTGAGTTCTTAGAAGACAAACACTTTAAGTCATATGATGAACTCAAAGCTAAGCTTGATTCAGTGTTGAGTGGTAGTGGTAACATCCCTACTGCAGAACAGTTGACGAATGAGCCATTACCTGTTGCAGAGCCTAAATCTTTTGCATCAGCACCAGCTCCTTCATACACAGCTGCTCCAGCACCAAGCAAAGCACCTGAGATCAACGATAACGATGAGTTCGACATGAGCTTCTTCCAAAAGATCGCTGATGAAGGCTAATGAGTTATATCTACTCGATAGATAACTACAAGTTCCTGTACACAATACAGGAAGCTTGGCAAGACATCCTTGATGAATATAAAAAAGCTATGGCGACTATCACTGTCGACAGTGCATTCATTAAGGATGGCCTTGTATATCCTTGGCCTGAGAAAGAACTATATAATCAAGGATGGAAAGCTATCGGTTTGGTTTATAAAGGTAGAGACGACTACTACTATACGCAGAAAGTTAGGGATCAATTCCCTTTAACTAATAAGCTTGTCAAAGCTATACCTGGAGTATACATAGCAGGCTTCTCTATCTTAGAGCCAAAGACTACAATATACCCTCATACTGGTTACACTGGAGAAGTACTAAGATCTCACTTAGGATTGATATGTCCTAAAGGTGCATACTTAGAAGTCAATGGTGAACGCGTTGAATGGGAACAAGGAAAGATGTTTGTGTTCGATGACATGATAACCCATAATGCATATAACGGTTCTGATGAAGAGCGGGTTATATTGATGGTAGATTTTAAAAAAGGAGCGTAAGCTCCTTTTTTTATGAGGCAAATCTGGATCTATAATAATCTTTTATAGATGTGTCAGTATTTCTAATGTTAACCTTCATTAAGTTGTTTTGTGTAGACTTAGTGATAGTCGTTGGTGCGTTGACTATGTTATTAGTAGGCGCAGCAAATGATTGCATTGCTCCTTCTTCATTCTCAGCAGACCTATCATAGATTGCTTCAGCTGCAACTGGTGGAGGAGTAACTACTTGTTCTGGCTTAACTTCAATAGCTTCTGCAGTTACTGCCTTAGGAGCTTCTGTTGGTTTTTCATCTGGAGCAAATCCAGCTAATGGTTTCCATGGACCAGCTTCAAACTTCTTACCAAATACAGAGAAGTTTACTGCAGGTATCTCGATGTTAGATAACCATTTAAGTGCATTACGGAATATATCACCTATGCTAGTGAATAGGTTATTGACAGAGTCTACGATCTTGTCGATCATATCATCATATAGCTTCTCAAACGAGAATGAATTTAAAAATGCTTTAGCTTTATCAAACCCAAATAATCCTATTACCCATGCAGAGATGTCTTTGACTAAATCGAAGAACCCTAATACGATACTTCCTACTACGCCTTTTAAGAATCCGCCTATCCCACCAACTATTCCTTTTGTCTTATAACCTTCAATAGTCTTTGATATAGTAGTGAATACGCCTATGATGATAGCAAGTGGTTCAAATATCCTAGCAAATCTCATACCGATCTTAGCAAAGTATTTTCCAAATTTAGATATTTGTCCAAAGAATTCTGTTATAGATGATACGAAATTTAGTTTAGAGAAAGCTTTAATTAGTTTAATAGCACTGTTAAATGTGTCTCCAATGTATTTAAATCCATTCCTAAATGCTTTGATGATTTTTCCTATATAGCTTTCTTCTTTAAATGTGAAAGCTTTCTTAAGCTTTTCTGCAACACTTTTAAATATGTCTGATACTGGTTTAAAGAAGTCTGAGATTTGGGTCTTAGCTAATTTAAAATCTTTTAATAGACCTTTAAACCATTTATTAAATGACTCAGATATCCTAGCTTTTAATTTTTCAGGAAGGAAAGCATCTATTAGATTTCTAACTAATTTAGTCCACGATTTAAGGGCTGCAACTGCCGCTGCAATAGCTCCACCTAATATTTTTAGCCATGTAGCAAGTTCAGAATCATCCTTTTTCTTTTCTTTAATCCTTAAGCCATCACGAATCTCTTCTAATAGATGTAACTCTTGGGCTTTATAGTCTTTATCTTCTATATCTTGTTGACTTAAGTCATTCTTAGTTTGTGGAGGTACTGGTTTCCTAGATCCTTTCATAAAACCAGCAAGAGTACTAGTGCTATTCTCGATAGTCTTAGTCATCTTAACGATGTTCTTATTAAGACCAACATTTAAAGACGTGTTGATCTTTTTAAGTTCTGATAAGATCTTATTCTCAGGAGGCATACCGCTACCAGCAGGAGGTATATTACCTAACTGCGACTTTACAGTAGAGCTTAAGCCTGAAAGCTTTTCAGACTGCTGCTTCTGTAAGATATACTCTAATGATAGCGATGGATCTTTCTTAGCCATTATTTGTTATTTTCCTGTCTCTGTTTCTCTTCTTCTAAGTACTTAATTAACATAGCAACGTAGATATCTCTCTCAAATGGTATCATGTTCTCTAAGTCTTCTAAACTATAATGATGATATTGCATCAGTGCAAAGTTCATCTTATAGAAGTTATGCAAAGACTCATGAGAGAGATTAACTAAAAAAAACTATTTAAACCCTCTAATACTTTATGATGCTCTTTATTACATACTGGACACTTATAGTCTACAGCTTGTGTCAACTTAGGCATCGTCTCAAAGAACTTCTGAACCCTTTGGAACTGCTCAGATGATAAGTTATTGAGGAACTGTAACAACTCATCTCTACTTTGTTCTTTAGCATGGTATACTTGATTAGTATCATATATCGAATCAACACATTCAATGATGACACTGAATACTTCATCAACATTTGTGTTATCAAGGTTCTCTAACTTCTTAAGTACATCGATTGTTGGATACTTCATCAATATGCCAACATCATCAAAAAGTTGAATCTTGTTTGTATGCTCTGTATCTTTTTTGACTTCGATCTTAGTCAAGTCTACTTCTACCTTAGCAACAGCCTTTTCATCTTCACATGTATCACATCTAATCATTAACTCTGCGATCTCACCTACAGACTTTGCTCTGATCTGTGTAAACACATACTCGATGTCAAATGTAGCAAACGTTTCTACATCTGTGTCATCTTTAAGGCATGACTTAATCACGCCTTTGAGAGACTCGACCATTACTTTAGGATCTTCTGACTGATGAGCCAAGAGTAATGTCTTCTCTTCTTTGATTAAAAACGGTCTATACTTAACTTCTTTACCGGTTGATGGTAACACCAGCGTATAGGTTGGTGTATTATTAATAGGTAATGCCATACTATTCTCCTTTATTCATATCCTTGATCATCTTACTCAATTCACTTGTAGATCCCACGAATATCGCGTTGTTGTTCGTCACTTGCTTATTAGGCTGTCCTTCTTGTTGCTTAGGAGCATCCAACTTCTGCTTACGTTCACTTAATGCTAGTAGCTGTTCATTAGTGTCAGCTAACTGTTTCATTAAGTTTCCTACTACCTCAAAGGCTCTTGGATGCTCAGACTGTTTGGCTATCTCTAGCGCATGGTACAATGCATCTTGTCCTTGATTCAATAGCTTATGTAGGTTGTTACGAGCTGAATCATAGTCGTAATCAACGTTCTCTTCTACCTTATTGGAAGCTGGGACAATCTCTTGTCCCACACTTGCAACTTCACCCTGTTTAAGAGGCTCTACATCAAATATCTTTGATAAATTGTCATCAGACTTCATAATAATACCTTTATGTTACGTAATCTTACGTGTTGGCGTTACTCTACCTGCTGGTGCTTCTGGAGCTGGATCTTCACCAAATGCTGGAGGTGGAGATGCTGTATCAACTACAGGAGCTGGATCATTTACAACCATTGGTGCTTGTGTTGGAAATGATGGTCTAGGCGGCGGCATTGGAGCCGCCTCAGACTTTTTTGATGCTGAATACGCATTAGCGCCAAAGAAAGCTGCTACCAAAGCTGAGATTGCAACAAAGTATGTAGGAGCAATATTACCGATGATCTTAGCTGCATCATCTACATCTAAGTAAGAAGCAATAACGATAGTTACTGGATAGAGTAACATACCCCATAAAGCGAACCATGTCATCTTACGCATAGCGTCACGTTGAGCGTCTTGGTCTTCAAGCTCTTTACGTTTAAACTCCATGTACATGGCTAACTCTTGGCTACTTACGTAGCCATCTCCATTTGTATCTGCTTCTGCTAATTGATTGTAAGCATTATCACTTACACCCTTTTTAATTTCTGCCATTTTATTTCCTTAAATTAATATGCTTCCTTGTCCTACGGATGCAGTTTCTGTTGAGAATAACGAAGCTCTTCCTTGTTCAAATGAGTTAAACCCTGATTGGAAGTTAGGGTAATCTGTAAAATATGTCTCAGGTATTTGTTGAGAGTCAGAAAAATAATTAGTATATAGGTTATTTGATGTAGAACCATTAGTAGTCGTAGATGGTTTAGCATTCACTGATATTGAACTTGATATCCAATACTTATAATTCATGCTTACTGTCATCTTCATAACATCCTTGCCAGCATAATCCATCTGTATTGGGTTTAATGCTTTAGGATAACATTGATATAATACCACTTGATACCTACTTCTGTCAGCTACATCAAATACTTCAATAGTGATGTCAGTGGTATAATCTTTATAGTAGTTAAAGTTTCTTGTAGTTGGGTTTTGGATCGCACCCATCCAACTATCAAACATGCGTTTGACATGCATAGAATTATCTACATAGAAACTCATATTAATGTTATCAAAAAGCTTATTAAACGGCATCTCTCTATACTCACCAAATGTCTTAGCTTGTGTAGTCTCAAGGTTGATACCTGGCAAGTTAACGCTATCACAATATAACAATATCTTACGTAGGTCTTTTACAGAACTACCTAGTGATCTAGGAGTTTGCATGGTTACAGCAAATCTTGAAGTCCTCATTAGGCCTTCGCTCTTTATATTTGATATGAATTGGTTTAATGTCGCCATCTTAGTATCCTGTTGAGTCTGCCCAGACCTGGTTCTTGCTTGCGCCTACGAACTGTTCTACTGGTAGTAACATTGCTGTAGCCCAATCAGGTGCATCTATCTTTCTAAATGTTGACTTAACATGGCTAAACAAGTAATGCTTAACACATGGTTCTGCCCATTTAAACTTACTCACTCCACCTATAAGACTCCATGAGTAGTTTAACTTAGTATTCTCATTCATCGCCTTATTACTAGCAAAGTCCATTAGTCTTTGTAATAGTATGACTCGTGGTTGGTATGGCAAGTAGTGCATGTTTAATCCTATGAAACCTCCACCCACCTTCTTGTAAGGGAATACCAATGGAAACTTATCATAATATGGTAGTTCATCTTTACCTTTAGGGTCATATAAGAACATATACAAGTTACCTGGAACTATAGAGTTCTTTACTCTATGTGGGTCAGAGTTTAATACCTTCTTTGAGGTAAGGTTCTGTCTTCCAAGCAGAGTAGCTTGTTGCTGGAACCATGCCTTTGACCTTATAGCAGCTTCTTTTAAGCTATATTGGTTCTCTGTAAATACGTCTTTAATTAATTGAGCCATTTGATTATTTATATGTTAATTCAGGCCTAATTCATTTTCTGTGATGATAACGAACTCATAGCCTCTATCTTTACAATACTCTGTCGCAGCTTTCCATTTAGCTTGATTCTTAACAAATGTTATTGATTCTGTGATATAGTGCCTAGTCTTTTTACCTGGATACACTGGAGGTTGAGTCTGCTTTGCAGGTTTGACTTCAACCAAGTATGTCTTCGTCTGGTTGTCTTTAGTCTTAACACGTATCTTGAAGTCAATGAAGTATCTATGGAGGCGATTATCAGTAGGACATCTGTATGGGACTACTGTCTCCTCAGAACACCATTTTAATATGGATGGGTTCTTATCACACCATGATGCAAAGCGAGTCTCCCAACTTGATCTCATGATGATGTTGGTAGGATCCCCTTCATACTTCTCGGGAAACATTGGTTTATATCGTCGTTTATGAAACATCTTATGTATTTATTATAAATAATCAATAAACGTTTAGGAATGCAAATGGCTGATCCAATTCCCAGCATACTAGTAAGTAGTCCAACATCACCTGTCGGTGATACAAAACCTGATAATCTAGGTCGTGGTGATAATCTCTATACTAATAGAGGAGGACCTGCAACATTTGATAAGAACAAGTATCAAATAGACCAACTCCAGTATCCATCAGATCTCATGGGTTCATTGAACCAATACGGTGGTAACTATGCTATATTCTATATCAACGTAGCTTCAGACTCTAAGCTATTAAAAGAAAATCCAGGTTTATCAGTAAGAGACGCTACTCCAAGAGACTATGGAGACCTATCAGCTCTATCAAATAGGATTGGTGCTGGAGCAGGCACTGTGATATCAGGTTCTGCAATCCCAGCCGGTATCACAGGACTTGCAGCAAATGCTGGTCTTAAGACTATTACATTGATTGGTGGAACTTCTGTCGGCGCTGATTATGCACTAAAAAAAGTAGGTTCAACATTCTCAGGCCAAAAGAAAAGATTAAAGACTGCTATAGCATTACACGCTCCTAATACTATGCAGACAACTTATAGTGTAAACTATGAAGAGGAAGAGCTTGATATCTATGCTATGGGATTAGCTGGGTCTGGAGCATTACAGACAGCAGCTAAACAAAAGAACATGAGTAACGTAGTTAGTGATGCACTGAATAACCCTAATGCTGCCGCTGCTGGATTATCATTAGGTCTTAAGATTCCTGGTACAGCAGGCATATCAAAGCTTACTGGTCTTGCTCCTAACCCAAGAAAAGAACAACTATTTAAGAACGTTAACTTTAGGACATTTACGTTTGACTATCAGTTTTATCCAAGAGACGCTGCTGAAGCGGCTAATGTAGAACGTATCATCAAAGAATTTAAGTATCATATGCATCCAGAGTTTAAAGATGCTAACAACTTCTTATATGTATATCCTTCTGAGTTTGATATATTCTACTATAAGGATACACAAGAAAACATGCATGTGAATAGACATACTTCATGCGTATTAACAGACATGACAGTTAACTATACACCAAATGGTCAGTATACATCGTTTCCAGATGGTACACCTACACAGATTAACATCACACTAACATTTAAAGAACTCGCAACTCTTACAAAAGAGAAGATTGCAGACGGACTATAATATATGTACTTTAATAACTTCCCTACATTCTTGTATCCATTTAAAGTCAAAAACAAGACTGAGTATAAGCTTGTTAAGGACATCTCACAAAACGTAAGGGTTAGGACACAGATCCTTGCGAATATAACTCTATATGATGAGTATGATATTCGCGATGGTGAGACTCCTGAGATCATTGCAGAAAAGGTATATGGCTCTCCATTATATCATTGGGTAGTCATGTTATGTAACAATAAGTATAACTATGTAGACGACTTCCCATTAACCATACCACAACTAGAGAAACACATCGACCAAAAGTATGGAGCTAATAAGTATGCGACACATCACTATGTTAATGCTAAAGGATTTATAGTAGACTCTAGTCAAGCTGGTGCATCTTCTGTGTCTAACTATGACTATGAGTTTAGTGTCAATGAAGGAAAGCGCCGTATCAAGTTAATCTCTGCAAACCTATTAAATACAATCATCAAAAACTTTAAAGATCTTATATAATGGCAGCTGATAATGAAGTCATACGTTTCGCGGGAGACATCTCGATCGATAAGATTGAGATTATTTCTTCGAATGGATTCGGTCAAGAAGTAACTAACCAAGTAGTTGCTATTGAGATATACGAAGACTTATTCTCTCCGTTCATCTCAGGAGTCATAGCTTTAAAGGATTCATTAGACCTTGCTAACTTATTCCCATTGGTTGGTGAGGAATACTTAAATATCAAGCTACACACACCGTCTTTTGAAGGCAAAGATAAAGTCATAGATGACCAGTTCTATATCTATAAGATGGCTAATCGCGAGATGTCAGGTGATCGTAACATCATATACGAACTACACTTCATGACTAGAGAAGCTGTAGTAGACTTAAATAAGAAGGTCAGTAAAGCATACTATGGTAAGTGTTCAGACATCGCTAAGTCTATCATATCAGATACAAAAGATGGATTAGAGTCTAAGAAGACTGCTATCATTGAAGACACACCAAATGGAGTCAAGTTCATAGCAAACTTCTGGGCTCCAGTCAAGTCATTGAACTATACTGCAGAAACTTCTGCAAATGATAATGGATCCGCTTCGTACATATTCTTTGAAAACCGTAATGGATTAAACTTTGTTTCATTAGAGTCATTATATTCAGGGCCAATAGTTCAAGAGTTTACATATGACTCTTACATGAGAGAGTTTACTCCTGACGGCAGATCATTCAGGAGTGTACAAGAAGAATATAAACGTATCATAGATATTAGTATACCTAGAGCTTATGACTATATTGATAGGTCTCGATCAGGTATGTTTGCATCTAAGATGATTAACTATGACTTAGTGACTAAGAAGTATGTAGCAAAGAACTTTGATATGTTAAATGACTTTCCTAAAGAGAAGCATCTAAATGAATTCTCTCCGGTATCTGATAAAGCTATACGTAGAGCAAACTCTGTAGTCTTTGCATACCCAAAATACTATGGCAACTTCAATAACTTTGGTGACGTGACTAACTCTAAGACTATCCAAAAGCGTATGTCACTACTACAGCAAGCAGAAGCTACTAAGATAGAGATAGTAGTCCCAGGCAGGACAGACTATACAGTAGGACAAAAGATATTCATGAGGTTGAATAAGTTTAATCCGATAGAAGGTACTGACACACAAAAAGAGATGCTTGATAATATGTTTTCTGGATACTATATAGTGTCTGCTATCAACCATTTTATTGATAGAGAGAAACACCAGTGTCACATGGAATTGATTAAAGATACATTAATAGTTGACTTGAATAAAGGTGGACAATGAGATTATATACTGGAGTAGTTGAGAATAGACAAGACCCATTTAAACTTGGTAGATGCCAAGTACGCGTGGTAGGTCTACATCACCACGATAAGACACAGTTAAAGACTGAAGACTTACCATGGGCATATCCTATGCAGCCTATCACTTCTGCTGCCATGTCAGGTATCGGTCACTCTCCAGTAGGGCCAGTCGAAGGCACATGGGTAGTAGTCATGTTCAGAGACGAAGATGAACAACAGCCAATCATATTAGGTTCTATTGGCGGTATCCCACAAGCACAAGGATCTGTAGACCAAGACATCGATCAGATGGTATTAAAAGAAGATGGGTTCTTACCAGGTTCTAGTGAGCATAACGTTACAGACCAGAATGGAAACATAGTCACTAGTACAGACTCTACTCCAACCACAGAATTAACAGGGTTAAATCCTGCATCGTCTTATACAGCATCGTCTACAGCGATAACCCAAATAAAACAAAACAATAGTCAACTGACTGATGAAGACATCAACACTACTTTACAGAACGACATCTATCCAGCAATTAATGCAAAGATCAAAGCACCATTATCACAATCAATGTACGATGGATTAGCATCTTTAATATATGAAATAGGTGTAGATGCATTTAATAACTCTGCTCTAGCTAAATCTTTGAATTCTGGTAACTACTTAGAAGCTGCCACGGCATTTAATGATTATAATAAAGTAGATGGAAACATCGATCCATACCTACTACAACAAAGGACAAACCAAAAAGACTTATTCTTACAAGATGGTGTGCCAAGCGTGTCAGGAGATTTAGTACCTGCTACTTCAACTACAGCTCCTGTCGACTCGACTACAGCATCATCAGGTCTTAAAGATGAAGGCCTTGCAATGGTACTTGGATTTAAAGACCCTAAAGGTAAGTATCCTTTATACTTAAACGAGCCAGATACTAATAAGCTTGCAAGACATGAAGACATCAAAAAGACCATCGTATATAAGAAAGAGTTAGCTCAAGAAAAGAACGTGCTTACTGCAGGTGGTAAGACATGGAACCAATCACCAATCCCATACAACTCTTCTTATCCATATAACCATGTGTTTATGACAGAGTCTGGTCATATCATGGAGTTTGACGATACTCAACACTCTGAACGTATACACATGTATCATAAAGCTGGAACATTTACTGAGATAGATGCAAACGGTACAGAGGTAAAACGAATAGTAGGCGATAAGTACGAGATACTTGAACGACATGGTCATCTCTATATTAAAGGGACTTCAGACATAACGATTGATGGTGACAGTAATGTCAAGATCAATAATGCTATGAACGTCGAGGTCGTAGGTAACGTCAATATGAAAGTTACAGGTAACATGGATGTAGACGTAGCTGGTACATACAACTTAAAAGCCAAAGGTGTAAACATAGAGACGCATACAGACCCCGTCAATGTATTATCTGCTAATAGCGTAAACGTACAATCTGCGGGTGCACAAAACTTTAAAGCTGGAGCAACATTTAATGTGGATGCTGTGCGTGTAGATATGAACAGCGGCACTGCTGGTGATGCAAATGGCACTGGGTTAGATACTCTTGATATAGCTACTCCTATAGTACATACTTTCTCAGACTTAGTAGTCATCACTCGTGGCGCTGAAGCTGCAGCATGGTATGAGACACCTGAAGAAGGTGATGCTACTGCATATACAGCTAAACAAATTAATGATGGTACATTAAAGGCTGATGAGAAAGACTATGGTACAGCACAAGGATCTGCAAGCGCAGGTGGAAACAACGTAGCGCCATTACCGCAAAGCTGTAACATCATTAGCAGCATGAGTAAGTTTACACCAGACTTGCAACTATCACCACACTTTACTCTAGGTTCATTGACAAAGAATGGCGCTAGGATGCCTGTCGACCAACAAGGCATGACAGCTCAAGAGATCGTATGTAACCTTAAAGGTCTTGCTGAGAACTGTTTAGAACCAATCATTAACTTGTATCCAAGCATGATAATTACTTCTGGATTTAGAAAACCTGGAGACGTTGCTGAATCAAGTAAGACGTCACAGCATTATCTCGGCCAAGCGGCAGATATTATTATCCCAGGATTTAGTAGACAGAAACACTATGATGCTATCCAAGCTATACAACAACTTATACCATATGATCAACTATTATTAGAGTATTCTGGCGCAAATACTGTATGGATCCATGTGTCATTTAAGTATACAGCTAATAGACAGATGGCATTTACGATGAGAGATCATCAAAGATATGGTGGTATCGGTACTTATACGTTGATAGCATAATGGCATTTATTCCATCATCAACGGTATTAAACACTTTATATGAACTTAAGA
>Ga0007796_10000062_pt1 | contig 24567 bp, 27 predicted proteins | sample CryBogmetaGMA0M_FD_60373 | JGI IMG/M metagenome (GOLD analysis project Ga0007796, IMG submission 60373) | Freshwater microbial communities from Crystal Bog, Wisconsin, USA - MA0M | ecosystem: Environmental > Aquatic > Freshwater > Lake | place: Crystal Bog, Wisconsin, USA | collected 2009-07-06 | reverse complement strand
GGCCAAAACCGGCCGGCCTACCGTCAGGGTGCCGGTCTTGTCGAAGGCCACCGTGTCCACCTGTGCGCCAATTCCAGCGCCTGGGCATCCTTGATCAGGATGCCGTTCTGTGCCGCCACGCCGGTTCCGGCCATGATGGCCGCCGGCGTTGCCAATCCCAAGGCGCACGGGCAGGCAATCACCAACACCGCCACGGCATTGATGAGCGCGAGCTCAAAACTGTGGCCGGTAAGCCACCAGCCCACGCATGTCGCCAACGCCAAAACCAGCACCACCGGCACAAAAACAGCGCTGACGCGGTCCACCAGCCGCTGAATCGGCGCCTTTGCAGCCTGGGCGTCCTCCACCAGCCGGATGATCTGCGACAGAACGGTCGCGCTTCCCACTGCGCGCACCCGCATCACAATGCGACCCTCGGCGTTGATTGCGCCACCGGTCAGCAGGGCACCCACATGCTTGGTGACCGGCAACGACTCCCCCGTCAGCATGGATTCATCCACTTGCGTCACGCCTTCGGTCACCACGCCGTCCACCGGTATACCCTCGCCAGGCTTCACCACCAGCAGGTCGCCAAGCAATACCTCCTCGACCGGCACATCCGTCTGCGCACCTCCGACCAGCAAATGCGCTGTGGCCGGCCGCAAGGCATGCAAGGCACGAATGGCAGACGTGGTTTGTCGTTTGGCCCGGGCCTCTAGCCATTTGCCCATCAACACCAGCGTGATGACGATCGCCGACCCCTCAAAATAGAGGTGCACCATGCTTGCCGCGGGCGCGCTGAGCCAGAGCCAGACCGACAGGGCCCAGCCGGCGGTGGTACCAATGGCCACCAGCAAGTCCATGTTCCCGCTCAAACTCTTCAAAGCGTGCCAGCCGGCCCGGTAAAAGCGCGCACCGAGAACAAACTGGACTGGCGTTTCCAGAACAAACTGCCACAGGGCCGGCAGCATCAGGTGAAAACCCAGCCAACCGGCCACCATGGGTGCCGCTAACGGCAGGCTGAGCGCCAGCCCGATTGCCACCGGCGCAAACCCGGCCCAGGGCGACGCTTCGGTAGCAAGCATCAGGGCATCGGCGGCGCGCGGCTCGTAGCCCGCATCGCGCACGGCACGGCGCACGCGGGCCTGCATCTGCTCGTCCGGCAAAAACACAACCCGCGCCGATTCCGTCGCCAGATTGACACTGGCTTCCTGCACGCCGGGCACCTTTTTGAGTGCTTTTTCCACCCGCATCACACACGAGGCACAGGTCATGCCGCCAATCCCGATGTCGAGGCTGGTATTCACGGCCGAGGGGCCCGGTGTCGTTGTAGCGTCCATCGCTTGCAATTGACGCCCCAGCCCGCATTTACAAGGTATCGCATTGATTGTTTCAGAAACTTCTGGAGACCCTATGTTGCAAACGTTTCACGTCACCGGCATGACCTGCGGCCACTGTGAAAAGGCCGTGCGTGCCGCCATCGCCAAAGTAGACCCGGACGCGCAGACGCGGATCGAGCGCTCTGCTGACCTGGTCGAGGTGCAATCCATGCAGCCGCGGGCAGCCCTTGCCGACGCAATTTCCCAGGAAGGCTACGCCGTAGCCGACTGAAGGCCAGTCCCGTGCGGGCGCTCTTCCCCGCCCAAGGCTTCCAGCAAGTCCGGTAAAAGCCGCTGAAGTTCTCCGGTCGCAATCGCCACATCGGCGTCAAAATGGTCTTCGTCCCGGTCCGAGGCCAAGGAGCCTGCCGCTTCGAACACGACATCGAGCACCGCCACCTTTTTCAGCTGCAAGGCTTCGGTGAGTACAAACGACACGTGCCCGTTCCAGGTCATGGCCAGACGCGCAGGCATTTTGCCGGCGGCAATGTGCTCCATGACTTCCCGGGTGTCGAGCGGGTGGCGCGTGTAGCGCACCACCGCCTTGGACTCGTCCGCCGCCTTGAGTTCGCACTCACGGTCAATGGAAAATCCGGGCGGTGCCTCCTGCTGGGCAAGCCAGGCGGCCATGGCCGCAGCCGGCGAAGTCTTCGTATGAATCAAATGGGCCGCCAGCCCGTCCCAGGCCTTCACCAGGCTGGTCAGTACCTCGTCGGCCCGGGCCTGGCTGCCCGCGTCAAGCACCAGCGTCTGTGCCACCAGATCCAGCCAAACCGAGACGGCAGCCTGTTTGGTAAAGGCCATCGGCAGCAATTCCAGCCGCACCGCTTCGCGCAGGTCCCGAAGCTCCTTTCTTCCGGGCTTGCGCCCGGTAGCGGCCTCGATCGCCTCAGCACGCACCTGTGCCTGGCGTTTGACCACGGTTGCCGGCAACAGCTTGACCTCCACCATCAGCCGCAGTATCCATTGCCCGCCCACCACCTCGAGCAGCGGGCCATGCGCATGCCCACGGGGCGGGACCCAGCCCACCGATTTGTCTTGCGAGAGCCCACAAGCCACAAACCGGGCCGGTTCCAGAGCCATTTGCGCCGTTTCGGCCGACATTGCCCACCCGGCTGCAAGCCGGTACACCATCACGTTTTTAAACACACAAACCCTTATTTCCGCGCACGCCCAGGCGCCATGCCGGAGGTCACTCAGGCTGCCATTGTCCATCGGCTGGCGCAACTTCTTTGCAGCCCATTTACAAAACATTTGGCCCAGCGCAATGACGTCTTGACACGCCCATCCCACACTGGAACACCCTCAGGGCACCTTTGCGGTCTGGGGCATCACCCTTACAGGAGTTCACCATGAAGAAATTGTTGGTATCGGCTGCAGTCGTGTGCTTGCTGGGTAGCGCCACGGTGGCCGCGTTGGCACAAGGTTACGGCGGCATGATGAGTCAGGACAGCCCAGGCTGGATGACGGAGATGCGGCACATGAACACCGCCAGGATGGAGCACCGCGTCAGCCGCCACCTCGGGGAACTCAAGGAAACACTGAAAATTACCCCGGCCCAGGAAAGTGCCTGGGCCGCGTTCGTGGCTGCCATGGCGCCCACGCGTCCTGCGCTCGACAAGTTACCCCAGCGTGCTGAGCTTGACAAGCTCACCACGCCCGAGCGGATAGACAAGATGCGGGGCGTGCGCCAGCAACATCTGGCCGACATGAGCGCTGCCATGGACAAGCGCGACGAAGCCACGAAGGCGCTTTACGTCCTGCTCAGCCCCGAGCAACAAAAGCTTTTTGACAGCACCCATCGCCGGCTGAACCGGTAATCAGGCGAGCAGGGACTTGAGCTCGCCGCTGGCGATCAGTGCATTCAGATCCGTTGCGCCGCCTACCAGCATGCCCTTGACGAACACCATGGGGAAGGTAGGCCAACCAGTCCACATCTTGAGCGCGTTTCGGCGGCGCCACTGGCTCACATAGCTACCGTACTCCAGGTATTTGTAAGGCACCCCGGCTGTGTCGAGCGCCTTGCGCGCCTTGGTCGGGTAGGGGTTGGCGGACATTCCGACAATCACCACCGGGTGGGCCGCCACGGCGGCCTGCACCTCCTGGACAATCGCCTGCTCGTGCGATGCCACTGCAACCCGGATGGCTGGATGGATGCGGTTTTCTTCAAGTACTGGACGTGCCATGCGCTGCTCCCCTGGGAATAAATACGGTGATTGAAGCCCGGTGCTGCCTAGCCAAACGGGCGAACGCCAATCCACAAGCCGTGCAACCACATGGCAAACACCAGCCACGCACCGGCACCGGCGGCCACGGTGATGGCCGTTGCGGAAGCGGTTCCTGCGGGATACACCGTTCCGAGCGCACGGTCCCTGCGCCGCGCAGCAATAAAATCGGCTACGCCCCAGGCCAGAAATGACCCAAATAACAGCACATGGGCCGCGCTGCCGTTGGCCAGCAGGTGGGCCAGCGCCCACACTTTGACACCCAACACCATCGGATGGTGAAACCGCGCTTTGATGCCGTTGCGCGGTATGTAGGCCGCCGCCAGCAACACAAAAGCCAGGAGTGTCAGCAAACCGGCAACATGGCGCATGGCCACCGGCGGCGTCCACAGCATTGCAGGAGTCTCCCGTGCTACGCCAAATCCCCAGACGATGGCCACAAACCCCAGCAGTGACACCACGCTGTACAGGCCCTTGTACGCACCCTCACCGATGCGCGCGCGGGTGCGCGTGCGCCAGTTCTCGGTAAAAATTCGGATGGAATGGGTGCCCAGAAATACCACCAGACCCAAAATCAGATACGCCATGCCATGTCCCATTTCGTTGTCAATGCAACAAGTTTGCAATCAGGCGCCCACGACCCGGTTTTTTCCCGCCCGCTTCGCCAGGTACATCGCCTGATCCGCACGGTGAATAGCGTCCATGCCCGCTTCGCCAGCGTTGAGCTGGGCGACTCCGGCGCTAAAAGTGATCAGTACTTTTTCCGTGCCCGCCATGAAAAACTTCTTCGTCAGTTCCCGCTGTAAACGCATCATGGCCTCGATCCCCTTGTCCAGTGGGGTATCGGGCAACAAAATCACAAACTCTTCCCCGCCGTAACGGGCCAGACTGTCCTGTGGACGCATGCACTCGCGTGCCAGATTCGCGAGGTGGGCAAGCGCTGCATCTCCCACCGCATGCCCACGCGCATCATTGAGCTTCTTGAAATTGTCAATGTCGAGCAATGCTGCGCACAAGGGCGAATCCTTGCGGCGCATGGAAGAAATTTCTTTTTCCAGTACTTCTTCCAACCCGACCCGGTTGAGCGCGCCGGTGAGTAGATCGTGCCTGGCCTGTGCACTGACACGGTCGAGTTCCTGGTGCAGCTTCGCAATTTGCGCTTCAGTGTTGCTGGCATTCTCACGCATGTTGCGCAACTCGTCGCGGGACATTTTGCTCTCAGTCGCCATATCGCGGGTGGCGCCCACCACGCCTTTGAGGACGGGCGCAATTTCATCCAGGGTCTTGGCATGTTCTATTCGGCGCGCGCTTTCTTCGAGCTGCGCCTGGAAGCTGCCAGTGGACTGGGTGATTTCGGACAGGCGCTCAATAAATGTGGCCAACATTTCCCGCATTTCATTCTGTGACTGCAAGGTACGCTCTTTCACGTCCTTTTGTTTGGCGATCACATCCTTGAAGCGCGACTGGACTTCATCAATCCGGCGCAAGCTCAAAGGAGGCGTAGATGCAACCATGAGTGCTTCCATTTGTCCCCGCAGCCATTGCTCATCCAGACTGAGCTCGGCAATATTTTCAAACACCAAGTGAAGAAGTCTGAGCAAGCCCACCTTGATCTCTGCCTGGTCTTCTGCGGCGAATGACAGGCGGTGGCTGTAGTCGACGAGCATTTGCTTAACCATCACCACATCACCCCGCGGTGCACGCAGTGCTTTGGTCAGGGCATTGGTCTGCTCGGTAAACCGCGCATCGTCATTGCCCAATGCGGGTTGCGCATATTCAATCAAACGCGCCACCTGGGACAAGAAATCTTCAGTCAGTGCGGGCGCCGCCGGCGCAGAACCTCGGCTGCTTGTTTCAGCGGCAGCAGCCCCATAGGGTCCGACGCCTACAGCAGTGGCAAAGTGCCCATAGGCAACGAGGGCCGCCATCAAGCCGTCCCAGTTCATCTTCTTGATGGCGAATTCCATCAAGCCCCGCTGACGAAGCTGTCCGGGTGTTTTCGCAGGCAGAGCCTGCACAATGGCCGTCAGCTGGGTAGACGGAAAAACTTCCACCTCCGGAATTCCGGCAATTTCGTTGTACACCGCACGGTAGTTGACTGGTGTGGGTGCAAGCTTGCGCACCGCCAGTTGCTGTACGGTTTCACGGGCAATTTCAAACGGTTTCTTCTCACTCATACATTAAAGCGCTCACAAGTTGTCAAATTCCGGCGTTATTTGGCCAGAAAGAAGAAAAATAAACCTGTGAATAATTTTCTGGAAACTTCCTACTTATCCACAACACGTCTTCCATCGGCGGAGTTGTTCATTCTTCGGATACAAACAGGGCCGAACTCACGCACAAGAGTACACATTGTGCAAGTCCTTGATTACAAACAACATGAGAGTCTTGTACACATGGACAGCCTCCGCTCTAGCTACTACTACTATAGGTTTAATTTAAGAAAACAGTAAAGCTTAGTACAAAAAGTTCAACGCACAACGCAGTCGCCGGCTGTCAAAACCGCAAATCGCGCCACGCCCGATCAGTTAAGATTTGACTCCTCTTCTCCGCATTTTTCGCACCATCCCACTCGCCATGCCCGTTCCGTCACCCGGCAAAGCCCTGCCCAAACTGCCGGAAACATTTGAAATCAAAAGTGCCCAGCTCTCCCTGGTTGCGCTCATGCTCAAGACTGCAGCACTGGAACTGGCCGGCAAGGATTTGCTGGGGCAATTTGGTCCTTTGAGTGAAAAAGCAGACTTTTTTGACCACGATCCGCTGGTCATTGATTTTTCCCAGGTTCAGACGCGAGAAAACTGTGCGGGGATGGCAGCGTTGATGCAGGCGGTCGCCGCTTGCAGATTGGTGGCGGTTGCTGCGCGTGGTGTCCCGGAGGCCTGGGTTGGCAGTGTTGTGGAGCAGGGACTGGCAATTGTCCCGATGGAAGTTGGGCGGCCCAAAGCAGTCACGGCCCCCGCCGAACAGCCAGCCTTTACGGCTGTGCCAGCAGCACCTCCAGTAACTGTGCGTGAGCCTGTTGCCATGGCCACCATGGTGGTCGACAAGCCTTTGCGATCAGGCCAAAAAATATATGCCCGTGGGGCCGATCTGATCGTTCTGGCCATGGTCAACCAGGGTGCGGAAGTGGTGGCCGATGGCAACATTCATGTTTATGCGCCTTTGCGTGGCAAAGCCATGGCCGGAGCCAGGGGCAACGTGGCAGCGCGAATTTTTTCGTTATGCCTCGAACCGGAACTGGTCTCGATCGCCGGCATCTACCGCACCAGCGAAAATCCGCTTCCCAAGGAGGTGCGCGGCAAGCCCGCGCAAGTGCGTCTGAGCAATGACGGGCAGGACAAATTACTGATCGAAGCCCTTAAAACATGAAAGAAGATTCACCCATGGCAAAAATCATTGTGGTTACCTCCGGCAAGGGCGGGGTCGGCAAGACCACCACCAGTGCGAGTTTTGCAACCGGATTGGCATTGCGGGGCTACAAGACCGCTGTGATCGATTTTGACGTGGGCTTGCGCAACCTGGACCTCATCATGGGGTGCGAACGCCGTGTCGTTTATGACCTCATCAATGTCATCAACGAAGAGGCCAACCTGAACCAGGCCCTCATCAAGGACAAACAATGTGAAAACCTGTTCGTACTGGCGGCTTCACAAACGCGGGACAAGGACGCTCTGACTCAAACGGGTGTCGAGAAAGTCCTGACGGATCTGGCCGCCATGGGCTTTGATTTCATTGTGTGTGATTCGCCGGCAGGCATTGAAACCGGTGCACTGATGGCGATGCACTTTGCGGACGAGGCCCTGGTGGTGACCAATCCGGAGGTTTCCTCCGTGCGCGATTCGGACCGCATTCTGGGCATGTTGGCCAGCAAGACCAAACGCGCCATGGAAGGCGGAACGCCAATCAAGGAGCACCTGCTCATTACCCGGTACAACCCGGCCCGGGTAGACCAGGGCCAGATGCTGTCGCTGGAGGATATCCAGGACATCCTGCGCATCAAACTCCTCGGTGTCATTCCCGAAAGTGAATCGGTGCTGCAGGCTTCGAACCAGGGTGTGCCCGCGGTACATATGCAAGGAAGCGACGTGTCGGAGGCTTACAAGGATGTGATTTCCCGTTTCCTGGGCGAAGACAAGCCGATGCGCTTCATCGACGCTCCCAAGCAAGGCCTGTTCAAGCGTTTGTTCGGGGGGAAATAAGTTGATGTCATTCCTCTCTTTTCTCCTGGGCGAAAAAAAGAAGACCGCAGGTGTCGCCAAGGAACGCCTGCAGATCATTCTGGCGCACGAACGCAGTGGCCGCAACGCTGCAGAGCCTGACTACCTACCCGACCTGCAGCGCGACCTGATCGCGGTCATCAGCAAATACATCAAGATCAATCCCGCGGACATCAAGGTGCATCTGGAACGCCAGGACAACCTCGAAGTACTGGAAGTCAAGATCGAATTGCCCGATGCCCGTTAGCTAAAAAGCAAACGCATAAGCGACCTGTCCCACGGACCCGGTCGGGCTGTAGCTGGTTTCCAGTGCGCTGGCTCCGTTGGCCGATATACGAACAATGCTGCTGGCGCGTGTGCCATACCCATCGCTGGCAGTGAAAGGTGCACTCAGTGTGCGTTCCTGTTCCAGGGAAATTCCGGTGGATGGCAGCAAATGGTCAGGGGCCGGCGTGCAATCCTGCAGCAAGCTCCACAGGGCCGCATCGTTGGCATTGCCTGTGTCTATAGCCGATGTGAGGCCCTCCTGCAAGCGCAGCAGCTTGGGCCAGGGTGTGCCAAACCGGGCATTGGATACGGCCCCCGGCCCGGCCTGAAACCGGACCGTGGTGGCGCTGCTGCTTTCAAACCCCATTAACGTGGCGCCGTCAAACAAAAGCAGGTTGAACGGGTTGTAGTACACACCGCTGAGTTGCAGGTCTTGGATAAACGCCATCGCCGAATCAGCGCGGTTCAGAAACGCAGCAACCAGGGTACCCCGCGACGGTGCGCAGGCGCGCAAACCGTTGCGGCTGCGGTAATTGGTCAAAGCCGCCAGCCGGCCATTGCGCGACAGGCCCAGCCAGGTGCCACCGGCCTGCAAATCCTTGCCGGCAAGCACTTGCTCGCCCGGCCACCAGTGCATGGCCAGCGCCGGTCGTGCGTAGAACTCGTCCCGGTTGGCAACCAACACCAGCGGCATTCGGCTGTGCGGTTGCCAGTTCCATGCGATCAGGCACATGGCGCGGGTCTATACAGGGATTTTTTTGCCTTCGACGAAGGCGATCATCATGCGTGCCACCTGCAGTCCGTCATGCCCGTGCGCCAGGCTGTTGATGCCATGGGTGTAGAGCGACTCGCCCAGACGCTCGCGCCGCTTGTTCAGCAAAAAAGCGCTGTATTCACCCACAAACTCGGGGTGACCCTGTACACAAAAAACTTCTTTCCCGATAGAGTAACCCGCCACTGGGCAATGCGCGTTGCTTGCCAGCAGTACGGCATTGTCCGGCAGCTCCAGCACTTGGTCTTGGTGGCTGACCAGCAGTGCCAGCTTGCTGTCCTCTGGCGCCAAGGGCAGATCAGCGGCATGCCAGTCGTAAGACATCCGCCCGACACCCCAGCCCTGCGGCGCGCGGCCCACTTTGGCTCCTAGGCACAAGGCAATCAACTGGTGGCCGAAGCAGATGCCCAGCAACTTCTTCTTCTGTTCCAGCAACTCCGTCACTTGCCGGCGCAACTCCACCACCCATGGCGCATTCGAGAAAGAGTCGGCTTTGCTGCCCGTTAGTAATACGGCGTCATAAGAATCGAAGGTGGGCGGGTATTCGCCCGCCGGTGTGTGAAAAACGTCGAATGTCCAGCCTTGCGCACCAGCTTCGCGAAACAGGCGTTGGAACATGTCGCCGTAACGGCTGTAGGCAGGCACCACCACCGGGTCGAGGTCGTTGTTTTCAAGAATACAAACGTTCATGGCGGCTATTCTGGCAGTTTTGGGTCCCATTAGGTCAAATCGCACTTGCATGGTACAGTGCGCAATCGCTTCAGGCGAATGGACCGTGTAGTCGCTCCCATGCGAAACTGCACCGGCCCCCGGCAGAGGGGTCGTCCGTTCAGTCCTGGCAAGGCGATACGCAGGCCTCTCACGACCTTGCGTTTTTCTCCCTTTTTTGCATGCAGTCCCTGCCAGTGGCTCGTGCGTATGTATTTTTTATGATTCAGAACAACGATCTCTCTCTCCTGTCACCCGTCACCATCGGCAAGTACCGTATTGCGGCCTGCCCCAGCCCGCTCGACAGCGGCCGCTTCAGTGCCCAGGTTTCCATTTCTAGCGGACGCGGCAGCGCGTCCACCGACCGTGTCATGCGTTTTTGCGATGACTTCTCCACCCACGATGCCGCGGCCCATTACGCGTTGTCCCAGGGCATCAACTGGGTGTGCGAGACCACACGGCCCCAGTAAAACTGCGACGATAATTCAACGCTAAAGGACAAACCATGGCTAAAGAAGAACTGATTGAAATGATGGGTGTGGTCAACGAAGTGTTGCCCGACACACGCTTTCGCGTGACCCTGGACAACGGCCACCAGCTCATTGCCTACTCGGCCGGCAAGATGCGCAAGAACCACATCCGGATTCTTGCCGGGGATCGCGTCTCTCTGGAGTTGTCTCCCTACGACCTGACCAAGGGGCGTATCAATTTCCGCCACATCGAGGGACGTGGCCCGATGGTGCCCCGCCGCCCCCAATAAGCCGCACGCCGCTTAGGCGCTCGCTAAGCTGTGCCGATGCCGCTCCCTCGAGCGGCACTTTTTTGTCGACAACAGGCCTACTCCATGTCCTTGAATCCTGTTATTTCGCTGCTCGGTCGCCGTTTGCGCCTGGCGGTCATCGGCGGCGGACCGGGCTCGTTCATTGGCGCCATGCACCGGCAGGCGGCGCGGCTCGACGACCGTTATGAGCTGGTCGCGGCCGCCCTGTCATCTGATCCGGACAAAGCCCGTGACGCCGGTGCCCAGCTGGGCCTCGCCGCCGAGCGTTGCTATGGGGGTGGCGAGGCCCTGATTGCTGCCGAGAAAATGCGCAGCGATGGCGCAGAGGTCGTGGCCATCATGACGCCCAACGACAGCCACTTCCCCTATGCCATGGCTGCACTGGAAGCCAGACTCGACGTGATCTGCGACAAACCCATGACGACCACGCTGGCGCAGGCGCAGGCCCTGCAGTTGCGGGTGCAAGAAACGGGGCTGGTGTTTTGCCTGACCCACAACTACACCGGCTACCCGATGGTGCGCCAGGCCCGGTCTATGGTTGCCGACGGCCAGCTCGGCGAGGTCCGGCTGGTGCAGGTCGAATACGTGCAGGGTGGCCGTGCCAAAGAGGGCCCGGCGCGCGTCGCCTGGAAGGACGACCCCGCGCGTGGTGGCCAGTCAATTGTGATGGGCGACATTGGCACCCACGCCCACAACCTGTTGCGCTTTGTCACCGGCCTCGAAGTGGCGCAGGTGTCGGCGGAGCTCGGTGCCATTGTTCCCAACCGCCAGGCCCACGACTATGCCGGCGCCCTGTTGCGCCTCGAAGGGGGTGCGCGCGGTAGTTTCTGGGTCACGCAGGCGGCTGCGGGGGTGGAAAACGCCCTGCGCATCCGCGTCAGCGGTGCGCTTGGCACACTGGAGTGGCAGCAGGAGCAGCCGCAAGTGCTGTCATTCAAGCCGCTGGGCGCACCCGCCCAGATACGCACCCCCAACGGCCCTGGCACCCTGCCGCTGGCAGCGCAGGCCTCGCGCATCGTCGCCGGCCACCCGGAAGGTTTTCATGAAGCTTTTGCCAACCTGTACGCCGATGCAGCCCAGGCTATTGCCGCCCGGCGCGCGGGAAAGCCGGCACCGGCGCTGTCGCTGCATTTCCCCAATGCCACCGATGGCCTGATGGGCTTGCGTTTTGTCGAAGCGGTGGTGCGCTCGGGCGCGCGCGACGGCGCCTGGACGCCGGTCTGACCGGGGCCGTCTAGGCTCGGCGTACGCGCACGGCTGCAGCCAGCGCGTTCAGCACCGGCAACGTTTGGGCCAGGCTGATGCAGGCGTCGGTAACAGACACGCCGTACTGCAGAGGGCGACCCGGCACGATGTCCTGGCGGCCTTCGTGCAGGTGGCTCTCGATCATGATGCCGGTAATGCGCCGGTCGCCGGCGGCAATCTGTGCCGCAATCGCCTGCGCCACCGTGATCTGGCGCGCGTGCTGCTTGCTGCTGTTGGCATGGCTCACATCCACCATGACCTGCTCCCTCAGACCGGCGGCGCGCAGCAGTGCACAAGCGGCGTCGATATCCGCTTTCTCATAGTTGGGGACCTTGCCGCCACGCAGGATCAGGTGGCAGTCGTCATTGCCCCGGGTCTCAAAAATCGCCGCCTGTCCCATTTTGGTCATGCCCATGAAGGCGTGGGGCGCCTGCGCAGCCTGGATGGCATCCGTGGCCACCTTCACCCCCCCGTCGGTGCCGTTCTTGAACCCCACCGGACACGACAGGCCGCTGGCGAGTTGCCGGTGGCTCTGGCTTTCGGTGGTGCGTGCACCAATCGCACCCCAGCTCACCAGCTCGCTGATGAATTGGGGCGATAGCAGGTCCAGAAACTCTGTGCCGACCGGCAGGCCCAGCGCCAGCACATCGAGCAGCAGACGCCGTGCCATTTCCAGCCCCTCGTTGATAGCAAAGCTGCCGTCCAGGTGCGGGTCGTTGATATAACCCTTCCAGCCCACCGTGCTTCGTGGCTTCTCGAAATACACCCGCATCACCACCAGCAGCTCATCCTGCAGCGCATCGGCCGCCTGCCGCAGTTCCCGCGCATAGGCCAGCGCCTGGTCGTGGTCGTGGATCGAGCAGGGCCCCACCACCACCAGCAGGCGGTCGTCGGCGCCGTGCAGCACGCGCGAGATTGCCGCCCGGCTGCTTTCCACCAGGGCCTGGGCCGCCGCCGGTACCGGCAACTTCTCATCCAGCAGCGCCGGCGTGATCAGTGGGCGCACCGCGCCGATGCGCACGTCGTCGATGCGCGTGGTGTCGTGGGTTGTCAGGGGAGCGGTCGGGGTGTTTTGCATACTATGAATTTTATAGCAGGAAGCCCAGGTTTTACGCGTGCTGGGACGGGATTTAATGCCGAAGCAGCGCCCTGTCAGGCATGGCAGATGCGTGCTGGCAAGGGCCGCGGCTCAGTCGCCTTCGAGCTCGCGGTGGATATTGTCCACCAGCTGTTGGCGCTGGCCCGCGCGCCTGCCCAGGCGGACGGCCACATTTTGCACCAGCAGGTGCAGCATGCTGGCCGCTGCCATGGCGGAAAAGGTCTGGTCGGAGCCGGCGCTGTAACAGGGCATCACTAGGCGCGAGACCCGCAGCGCCCAGGCGGCGTGGCGCACATCGACCACAGCCACAATTTCCACCCGCGTGGTGGCGGCGTGCGCGACCAGGCGCTCGATCAGCGGCTGGCGCGACTGCGTCATGACCAGCAGCAGGGCGTCGCGCGGGCCGGTCATGGCCAGGTCTTCCGCCCAGACGCCGCTTTGCATGCCCAGGTAATGCACTTCCGGCCGGATGCGCGCCAGCTGCGGGCGCACAAAGCGCACCAGCCCCTCGTCGAGCCCCTGGCCTACCAGCCAGACGCGCGGCGCCTTGGCGATCTGGTCGGCCGCCGCCAGCAGGGTGTCGCTGCGCAGGGATTCGAACGTCCGCGCCAGGCAGTCGCTCTCCGACTGCAGGTGCGAAGCAATGGTGTGGGCGCGCGCCGGCGCCACGGGGGTGGGCGCCTCCGCCGGGTAGGGGGGCGCGAGGTTGCGTTCCTGGCGGGCCTGCAAGCGTACTTCGTTGAAGTCGGCATAGCCCAGGCTGCGAAACAGCCGCGCCCCGGTGGCCTTGGACACGTCGGCCATGGCGGCCAGTTCGGTCGCCGAGTACGTCAGCATGTCGTCGGCGCGCTCCAGCAGCAGCGCCGCGAGCTTGCGCTCACTGGGCGAAAGCTGCTCGAATTTCTCCTGGATGGCCAGGGTCAGGCGGGTGGGCATGGAGCAATGGCGCTGGCAGGAGGCCAGCAAAAAACCAGGATTGGAACAATAATTTCATGATACTATGAATTCAAGAAACGTTTGTTTCAAGTGGCTTGTGCCTCCAATGAAGCGAGAAAACAGGATTGTCCAACACCTCTTTCGCCAAGGAACAGCTATGGTCCGGCCTTCGGTCGGTGGCCATTCCTGACTCGCGTTTTCATTACCGTTTCTCCGAGTTCATCCCGGACTTTGCCGGCTCTGTACAGGCGATAGAGGCCTTGTGCGCCTTGCCTGCTTTCACCGCAGCCCGGCATGTGTTTGTCACGCCTGACAACAGCCTGATCGAACTGCGCCGCCGGCTGCTGCAGGCCGGCGTCAGCCTGGTGGTTTCCAGTTACAACATGGCCAGCGGGTTTTACCTCTTGCGCCCGGGCGCCGTGCCGCAGGGGCACGAACTCTACGGCGCCTGGCCCGACGGGCTGGCGCATTTTGGCGAGCCGCTCGACCTCCAGGCCCTGTCAGCGCTGGGCCGCTTTGATTTTGTTGCGACCGGCGCATCGGCTGTTGCCACCTCGGGGGTGCGCTTTGGCCGGGGCCACGGCTTCTTTGACCTGGAGTGGCGCATCTTCAGTGACATGGGCCTGGTGGACAACCGCACGCCCCTGGGCACGGTGGTGCATGACTTGCAGGTGCTCGAGAAAAAGCTCTTCCCCAGCCCGGACGATGTGCTGGTCGACTGGATCTGCACCCCGACCCGCACCCTGACGGTGGCGCGCGAGGCGCCCCGGCCACGGGGGGTGCAGTGGCGCGACATCACGCCCGAGCAACTCCAGGCCATGCCCGCGCTGGCGGAATTGCACCGCACCGTCGGGCTGGCCTGACGGCAGCCCCGGCATCTCCTCTTTCCCCCTCGTTTTCACTCAACCGCAACCGCAACCAAAGGACGCACCATGAACGCTACCCGCAGAACCTTCCTTCACACCGCTGCCGCCCTGGCAGCCACTGCACCCCTGACCGGCTGGAGCCAGACCCTGTCCAAGCTGACCATGCAGGCGGCGTGGGTCAATGACGCCGAGTTCATGGGCTACTTCGTGGCCATGGACAAGGGCTACTACAAGGCCGAAGGCCTGGACCTGACCTACCTGTCCGGCGGACCGGACGTGATTCCGGAAGCCTCGCTGCTGTCGAAAAAAGCCGACGTGGCACTGACCACGGTGGAAACCGCCATCAAGGCCATCACCGACCAGAAAGCCCCCCTGGTGATCATCGGCGCCCAGTACCAGAAGAACCCGGTGGGCATCGTCAGTCTGGCGAGCAAGCCGCTCAAGTCGCCACAGGACCTGATCGGCAAGACGATTGCCGTGCCGCCGGTAAACCGCCTGACGGTCGAAGCCATGCTCAAGCTCAATGGCATCGACAAGAGCAAGGTCAAGATCGTTCCCTACGCCTACGACCCTACCCCGCTGATCAAGGGCGAAATCGACGGTTCCCTGGACTTCACCACGAACGTGCCTTTCACCATCAAGTCCAAGGGCAAGGACGCCACCAGCTTCTTGCTGGCCGACTTCAAGCTGCCCCTGTTCAACGACGTGGTGGTCGTGACCCAGGAGACGCTCAAAACCCGGCGCAAGGACATCGTGGCTTTCATGCGCGCCAGCCGCAAAGGCTGGGCAGAAAACTTCAAGGACACGGCTGCCTACCCACCCCAATTCAAGGACACCTGGTTCAAGGGCACCGGCCGCAGTGTGGAAAACGAGCTGTATTTCAACCAGGCGCAAAAGCCGTTGATCGATCACCCCGGTGGCGTGTTCGCCATGACCGACCAGGCCATTGCCAACTGCATCGCCGCACTCAACGCGGTCAATGTCAAGGCGGACAAGTCCCACTTCGACACCAGCCTGCTCAAAGAAATCTGACATGGCGGACCGCGAACTGCAGATCGATCAGGTCCGTCGCACGTTCGCGGTTGCCGGCAGTGTGCCGCTGGTGGCGCTCGATGGCGTGTCCCTGGCCTGTCCATCGGGGTCGTTCACGGCCCTGATCGGTCCCTCGGGCTGCGGCAAGTCCACACTGCTGCGCCTGCTCGCCGGGCTGGATCTGCCCGACTCCGGCAGCCTGCGCATTGGCGGCGAACCGCCGTTGGCGCTGCAGCGCCAGGGCCGGCTGGGCATTGCGTTTCAGGATGCTGCCCTGTTGCCTTGGCGCACGGTCATGGAAAACGTGCGCCTGCCGCTGGAAATCACCGGTCAGGCCGATGCGCAGGCCCTGGCGCGTATCCCGGCGCTGGTAAAGCTGGTGGGCCTGCAGGGTTTCGAGTCGGCAGTGCCGGCGCAGCTATCGGGGGGCATGCGCCAGCGGGTGGCGATTGCACGCGCCCTGGTGACGCAACCCGATGTGCTGTTGCTTGACGAGCCCTTTGGTGCCCTGGACCAGATCCTGCGCCGCAGCATGAACCTGGAGCTGCAGCGTATCTGGTTGGAGCGCCCCACCACCACGGTGCTCGTCACCCACGGCATTGACGAGGCCCTCTTTCTCGCCGACCGGGTGGCGGTCATGCAAAGCCGCCCGGGCCGCATCACCGAGACCATCGAGGTCCACTTTCCCCGGCCGCGAGCGCTCTCACTGTTCGCCAGCAGCGCATTCCGCGCGCTCGAACACCATGTGTCCGACGTGCTCTACCAGGGCGAAGCAGACCAGGGTGCCCCGGGTCAGGACACAGCATTGCCATGACCGAAGCCACCGATAAGCGCTCCACGGCCCTGGGCCTGGCAGCCCTGTTGCTGCTCTGGGAAGTAGCAGGGCAGCTCAAATGGGTGGGCGATGGGGCCTTGCCGGCGCCGAGCGAGGTGCTGCGCCAATTCTGGATCGATCGCGCCGACTACCCGGCGCACATTGCCGGCACCTTGCGAACCGCCCTGGCCGGGTTTGTGCTCGGCAATGCGGTGGCGGTGCTGGCGGGCCTGTGGTTTGTCTGGTGGCGCCCGGCGCAGCAGCTCATGGCCGGCGTCAACGTGACCCTGTTTGCCATGCCGGCCATCGCGCTGGTACCGATTCTGGTGATTGCACTGCCGGGTGACTCGCCCCGCGTGGTGCTAGCGGCGCTCTCCGTGTACTACCCCACCATGGTGGCCACCGTCCTGGGCCTGACACAGGTCGACCCCCGGTTGCCGGAGCTGGTGCGCGTGTACGGCGGAAACACCTGGTCCACCCTGCGCTACGTGCGCCTGCGCAGTGGCCTGCCAACCCTGTTGGCCGGGCTGCGGGTGGCGGCGCCGGCCGCCGTGCTCGGCTCCTTGTTGGCGGAGTTTGGCAGCGGCGCCAGCGCGGGGTTGGGTACCTACCTGATCGGCTCCCTGGGGCGAGCCGATCCGGCCCGCCTGTGGGGCATCGGCTTGACCGCCACGGCGATCAGCGCGCTGGCTTACCTGGGGCTGGATCTGGCCGCGCGCCGATTTGCCGGCAACACGCGCAGCGTCACCACGCCGGTGGGTGCGCTGGCTGGCGCCAGCGCCACAAGCCGCCGCTATGCCTGGCTGCTGGCCCTGGCGGCGCTGGCCATGCCACTGGCCTTTTGGTACCTGGTGGTCTGGCTGTTTGAGGCCCTGGGCGTGTCGGACGTGGTGCTGCGCAGCCCGGCTGGCGTGTTCGAGCATCTGTTTTTTGCCGACAGCGCGCCGGACAATCTGCACCGCCTGCTCGATGCACTGTCCGAAACCCTGCCCTATACCCTGCTGGGCATGCTGGCCGGCTTGCTGGTGGCCTTTGCCCTGGCGGTCTCCACCACGGTCTGGCCCAGTCTGGGGCGTACCCTTCTGCCGGTGTCCCTGGTGACGCAGTCCATGCCGCTGGTCGCGCTCACGCCGCTGGTGGTGCTGGTGTTCGGGCGCGGCATCGGCGGCATTCTGGTGGTCACTGTGTCGGTGACTTTCTTTCCGGCCTTTGTCACCATGGCCCAGGGCCTGGCGCTGGTGCCTGCCACGGTGCAGGACTTCGTGCGCGCCTATGGCGGCGGGCGCTGGCGCCAGCTCCAGAAAATCGCTATTCCCTGGTCGGTGCCCTACCTGTGCGCAGCGGCCCGCCTTGCGGCACCGCGCGCCTTTCTCGGGGTGATGATCGCCGAGTGGCTGGCCACCGGCACCGGCATCGGCAACCTGCTCAACGAGTCGCGCGGAATGCTCGACTTCGGCATGATCTGGAGCGTGGCCGTGGTGGCCATTGTGATTGCCGTATCGCTCAACGGCGCGATTGCGGTGCTCGAGAAGTTCGCCTTGCGCCGCTATGCCACGGCAGCGCCGTCCTGACCCAGCCCCTATTGACCACAAAGGAACCCCATGGACCACAAAAGTACCGTGCGTGAGCGGGTGTTTGGCGAACTGCGCAAGGTCGCCTACCCGGACAGCCGTTTTCACTACGACTTCGGCGAATTCATCACCGATTTCCAGGGCAGCAGTGCGGCCACCGACCGCCTGATGGCGCACCGCTACTACCAGCAGTCGGAATGCATTTTCATTACCCCGGACAACTGTATCGAGGAGCTGCGCTACCGCACCCTGCTGGCGGGCAAACGCATCCTGTTGACCACCTACTCGATCAAGCGCGGCTTCTGGTTGCTCGATCCGGCCCGGATTCCGGCGGACCGTTACCTGTACGCCGCTACGCTGGACGGCATGGAGCGCCACGGAACGCCAATGTCCCTGGCGGACATTCGCGACACACTGCCGCGCCTGGACTACATGGTCACCGGCACCGGCGCCATCAACGAGCAGGGTGTACGCTTCGGCAAGGGCCATGGCTTTTTTGATGCCGAGTGGGGCATGCTCTACCGCATCGGCAAAATCAACACGTCAACGCCGGCCGCTGCGCTGGTGCATGACTGCCAGGTGCTCAGCGAAACCCTGTACCCGGAGGTGTTTGACACCGTTGCCGACGTCATCTTTACCCCGACGCGCACCATCGAAGTCAGCAACCCGCACAAGCCGACCTGCGGTATTGTGTGGGACCTGCTCGACCCGCACATGCTGGCCACCATTCCGCCGCTGCAGGAACTCCGGGCCATGGAGCCCAGCCTGCCCCCGCTGGCCTGAGACCGCCGCTTTACGCCATGCACGCCCGAAAGCCATGAACGCCATGAATGCCGCGAATTCCCTCTCGCCGCAAGAGCGGCTCGCCGATGCCCTGCGGCGCATGCCCAAGGCAGAGCTGCACATCCACATCGAAGGCTCCCTGGAGCCCGAGCTGATCTTTGCCCTGGCCCGCAAAAACGGTGTGGCACTGGCCTACGAATCGGTGCAGGACCTGCGCAACGCCTATGCGTTTACCGACCTCCAAAGCTTTCTGGACCTGTATTACGCGGGCGCTTCGGTGCTGCTGGCCGAAGAGGACTTCTATGCCATGGCCATGGCCTATTTCCGCCGCGCTGCTGCCGACAACGTGGTGCATGCCGAGCTGTTTTTCGATCCGCAAACCCACACCCAGCGCGGCGTTGCGATTGGCGACGTGATTCTCGGACTGTCCCGCGCCTGTGCCGACGCCCGGACCGAGTTGAATGTGAGCGCCAGCCTGATCCTGTGCTTTCTGCGCCACTTGCCGGAAGCTTCGGCGCTGGAGGTGCTGGAGGCGGCCCTGCCTTACCGGCAGCACTTCATTGGTGTCGGCCTGGACTCCAGCGAACGCGGCAATCCACCAGAGAAATTCGCCGGGGTGTTTGAAAGGTGCCGTGCCCTGGGCCTGCACCGGGTGGCCCATGCCGGTGAAGAGGGGCCGGCGGACTACATCCGTACGGCGCTCGACCTGCTGCAGGTGGAGCGCATCGACCACGGCGTGCGCTGCACCGAGGATCCCGCCCTGGTGCAGCGGCTGGCGCGCGAGCAGATTCCCCTGACCGTCTGCCCCCTGTCCAACGTCAAGCTCTGCGTCTTTGGCAGCATGCAGGAGCACAACCTGGCCGCATTGTTGCGCGCCGGCCTGTGCGTCACCGTCCATTCCGATGATCCGGCGTACTTTGGTGGCTACATCCTCCAGAACTACCAGGCACTGTTTGCCGCCCTGCCAGAACTCACGCTGCAGGATGCCTGGCAGCTCGGCAAAAACAGCATCGATGCCAGCTTTGCCGCGCCCCAGGCCAAGGCCGGGTGGATGGCGCAGCTCAACCAGGTGTTTGCCTTGGCCGGCCTGCCGGTCTGATAATGGGCGGATGCCCTACCCGTTGATTTTGAGCCTGCGCTGGTGTTCCGGGCGCTGGCGCGCCTGCCTGCCGGCAATGCGCATGGCGGGCGTTGCCACCACGCTGGCGGTGGCCTCGGCGGGTGCGCAGGCACCGCTGGACATCCGGATTGCGCTGATCATCGGCAACTCGGCCTATGTAGCCGCCCCCGCGCTGGAGAACCCCGCCAATGACGCACGCGCCATGGCCGACGTGCTTGCTACGCTGGGGTTTCAGGTGGTCGAACTGCGCAATGGCAACCGTGCGCAAATGGCGGCCGCCATTGCCAAGGTGCGCGACGCGCTCAAGGACAAACAGGGCGTGGGCATGCTGTACTACGCCGGGCACGGCCTGCAACTTGACTGGCACAACTACATGGTGCCGGTCGATGCCCGCCTGGGCAGCGCGGCCGACGTGCCGCAGCAGGCGCTGGACCTGGGCACCGTGATTGAAGCTTTCAAGGGCGCGGGCAACCGCATGAACATTGTGGTGCTCGACGCCTGCCGCGACAACCCCTTTGCTGACGGCACCAGCACCGCCAAGGGGCTGGCGCAACTCGACGCGCCCACCGGCACCTTCCTGGCCTACGCCACAGCGCCGGGCAACGTGGCCGAGGATGGGGATGAAAAATCGGGCAACGGCTTGTACACCCAGTTCCTGCTGCAGGAGCTCAAGCGCCCGATTGCCAAAATCGAAGACGTGTTCAAGCGCGTGCGGCTCAATGTGCGCCGGCAAAGCCAGGGCCGCCAGATCCCCTGGGAGTCGACCTCGCTGGAGGACGATTTTTATTTCAATGATGGTGTCAAGCACACCATCAAGCCCGAACAGCTCGAGCGCATGGCGGCGGAGGTTCGCGCACGCGAGCAGCAGCGGCTGGCGCAGGCGGCGGCCCTGGAGGCGCAGGCTCGTGAACGCGAACGCCTGATCGCCCAGCGGCTGGCGCAGGAACAGGAGCGCCAGCAGGCCGAGGCGCGGGCGCTGGAAGAGCAGCGCCTGGCGCTGGAGGCGCAGGCGCGCCAGCGGGAGCAGGCCCTGGCAGCCGAGCAGGCGCGCGAGCGCGAACGCCAGCAGACCCAGGCGCAGGCGCAGGAACGCGAGCGTTTGGCTGTGCTCAAGCGGGCCCAGGAGCTGGAGCGCCAGCAGGCCGAAGCCCGCGCGCTGGAAGAAAAGCGTCTGGCACTGGAGACCCAGGCCCGGGAGCTGGCACAGGCTGTGGCGGCCGAGCAGGCGCGCGAGCAGGAGCGCCAGCAGGCCCTGGCCCAGGCGCGGGAGCAGCAGCGTCTGGCTGACGCGGCACGCGCCAGCGAGCTTGAACGCATGGCGGCGCTGGCCAAGGCGCCCCGCCCGGAAAAGTCCCTGAGCAAGGAGGAGCTTGCTACCCTGGCATTCAAGGAGCAAAAAGAAGCCTGGGACCGCATCAAGGGCAGCAACCGCGCGGACGACTTTTATGCTTTTCTGGAGCGTTTTCCCAGCGCCGGCGAGATGGCAGAAATGGCCCAGTTCCGGCTCGACCAGATCGCCAAACCCAAAATCAAGGCCTCTCTGGGCCAGGGCCAGGACGCCAGCCTGGGCTACGCCGGCGACCGTTTCAAACGCGGTGATCTGTTCGAGTGGCAGGTCAGCGACCTGCTGACCAACATCCCCGGAGAGAAGGTGGTCCGCCGCATCACCGCGGTCAATGGCGACACGGTGGAAATCAACGGCGGCAAGGGGATCTCCATGATGTCTGGCGCCATCGTCAGCAACTCCGGTGGCAGTTACGACCCGCCGTTTGGAGCGATCCCGACCGACTTGCAGCTGGGAAAGAAGTGGTCCGTGCGCTCGACCCGCCAGAGGCCCAATGGTGAATTGGAAGAGTTGCGTGGTGACGTCAAAGTAGTGGCCCGTGAAACCATCACCGTTCCGGCCGGGACATTTCAGACGTATGTCATGGAAACTTCCGGCTTTATCGGCACCAACCGGAATTTCAGCCGCAAGCTGTGGTGGGATCCGCGCTATGGTTTTCCAATCAAGACCGAGGAATACCTTCGCAACAATGGCGGGCGAATTTTGCGCAGCGATCGCCAGGAACTGGTCACCCTCAAGGCAGAGCGCAGCTAGGGCGACGCTGTCCGCTGCAGCCGATAATGGGGGACCCATGCTTTACCAGGACCCCATGTGATCAAGTTTTTCTACAACACCGCACCCAACCCCGCCAAAGTGGCCCTGTTGCTCGAGGAGTGCGGCCTGGACTACGAAGTGGTGCCGGTGGACACCCGAAAGGGCGAGCAGCATGCCCCCGAGTTTCTGGCTGTGAACCCCAATGCCAAGGTGCCGGCCATTGATGACGAAGGTGTCGTGGTGTTCGACAGCAATGCCATCCTGCTGTACCTGGCAGAAAAGACCGGCCGGTTTCTACCTGCCGGCGGGCCCCAGGAGCGCGCCGCCATGTATTCGTGGCTGATGTTTGTGGCCAGTGGCATCGGGCCGTTCTCCGGCCAGGCGGTGCACTTTCGCCATTTCGCGCCCGAACCCAAGGTCTATGCCGCCAACCGCTACGATTTCGAGGCCTGGCGCCACTGGAATATTCTGGATGCCCACCTGGCGCACAACGCCTGGATGGTCGGGGGCGACTACAGCCTGGTGGACATGGCCGTCTGGGGCTGGGCCCGCGTCGTTCCGTTTGTGCTCGGCCCGGACGCCTGGGACAGGCTGCCGCACGCCAAGCGCCTGCTCGACACCGTCAGCGCGCGCCCTGCCGCCCAGCGCGCCGAGGCCTTGAAAACCCGCTTCAGCTTCAAGACCGAGATGGACGCTTCCGCACGCAAGGCGCTGTTTCCCCAGAACGAACGCCTGGCCGGCTAGGCCGCCATGTCCACGGCCGCCGTTTCTGGCGCGATTCGCTTGCCGCGGGGTGCCCTGCCCGGGTTGTCCGTGGCCGCCTTTGCCAGCGCTGTCTCGCTGCGCGTGACCGACGCCATGCTGCCCCGGCTGGCGCTGGACTTTGGCCTGTCGCTGGGGGATGCGGCATTCGTCATCACCGTGTTTGCCGTGGCCTACGGTTTTGCCCAACTGGCGTTTGGCCCGATGGGCGACCGCTTTGGCAAGTACCGGGTTATTTCCTGGGCCTGCGTCGCCTGTGCTTTCACCACGGCCAATTGCGCCCTGGCCCCCACTTTTGGCACGCTGCTCTTCGCGCGCACACTGGCGGGTGCCACCGCAGCCGCCATCATTCCCCTGTCCATGGCCTGGATCGGTGACGTGGTGGCTTACCAGGACCGCCAGCCGGTGCTCGCGCGCTTCCTGATCGGCCAGATCATGGGGATCTCTGCCGGCGTGGTCCTGGGGGGCTATGCAGCCGACCATTGGGACTGGCGCGTGCCCTTCGCCCTGGTGGCGCTTCTGTTTCTGCTCATCGGCCTGCTGCTCCTGGCTGCCAACCGGCGCCTGCCACCGGCCGCGCGCGCTGTGCGCAATGCTGCCGGCCCGGTGCTGGCGCGAACCCTGTCCGAGTTTGCCCAGGTGCTGGCGATTCCCTGGGCGCGCACCCTGTTGCTGACGGTGTTCGCCGAAGGCGCGTTCCTGTACGGCGCTTTTGCTTACATCGTGGCGCACCTGCACCGCGTCCATGGGCTGACGCTGGCCACTGCGGGCCAGGTGGTGATGCTCTATGGTGTGGGTGGGCTGCTGTTTGCCCTGGCAGCGTTCATGCTCGTCCCGCGGCTGGGCGAGTCGGGCTTGTGCAAGTGGGGCGGCATGTTGGTGGCGGGCGCACTGCTGGCCATCGCTTATGCCGGCGCCTGGTGGTGGGCGGTACCGGCCTGCTTTCTGGCCGGCCTGGGCTTCTACATGTTCCACAACACGCTGCAGATCAATGCCACGCAAATGGCCCCGGAACGCCGGGGGGCGGCGGTGGCCGCCTTTGCCGCGTGCTTTTATGTGGGCCAGTCGGTCGGTATTGCCATCGATGGCTGGCTGATCCCCTATGTGGACACCTCGGGTGTCATGGTGCTGGGCGCGCTGGGCATGTTGTTGCTGTCGCAGAACTTCAGCCGTCTCAAAAAGCGGCACGCACTGGCGCTGTGAGCCCCCCTGGGGTTTGGCGCCAAGCGGCGCGATCAGGCGCCTTCCTGCTCGTTGTAAGCCTGTACCAGGGCGTTCAGGGCGTCGATGCGCTGGGGATCCACCTGCACCGCACGCTCCCAGCATGCGATGGCCTGCTCCAGCCGGCCGGCCATTTTGTGAATGCGCCCCAGCTGGAACCAGGCGTAGCTGAACTTCGGTGCCAGTTCTACCGTCTTTTCCAGGTGGCGCAGTGCGGCGTCCGGCCCTTCTTTGGCCCAAACGAGCAACGTCATTTGCCACCAGGCCTTGAAGCTGCTGGGGTCCAGGGTGGTAGCCTGCCGGCTGGCGGTCAGCGCTTCTTCCAACTGCCCGGCTTCGCGCAGCTCAATGGCCCGCCGCGTCCATTGCGCGGCAGACTCGCAAACAGTCTGTTCCATGCCTGCCTCCCGCAGGTTCGTTGATGGTCCTCCATGCCTTGGGCATGGGGCGCCTTTTTATGTTTCCAACGACTCACTCAACCACTGTTCTTCTACCCTAGCGCAGTCCGTATCCAGCGCTCCATTTCCGCTGCAGGCAACGCGCCCGACATGCGCGCAACCTCCCGCCCGTCCTTGAAAACCGCCAGCGTCGGAATGCTGCGGATCTGGAACTGGCTGCCCAGCCCGGGCTCGTCCTCGGTATTGACCTTGATGCAACGCGCCTGGCCGTCGAGCCGCAGGCTCACCTGCGCA
>Ga0007796_10000061_pt1 | contig 24923 bp, 24 predicted proteins | sample CryBogmetaGMA0M_FD_60373 | JGI IMG/M metagenome (GOLD analysis project Ga0007796, IMG submission 60373) | Freshwater microbial communities from Crystal Bog, Wisconsin, USA - MA0M | ecosystem: Environmental > Aquatic > Freshwater > Lake | place: Crystal Bog, Wisconsin, USA | collected 2009-07-06 | reverse complement strand
GACCGAAGAAGGAAAAAAAAAGTAGAAGACCGAAGAAGGAAAAAAAAAGTAGAAGACCGAAGAAGGAAAAAAAAAGTAGAAGACCGAAGAAGGAAAAAAAAAGTAGAAGACCGACTTTAACGTAAATGAAACAGCATTTACGTTAATTTATTATTTTTATTATCTTATTTTGAGGAGATTTCTTTATGAGTTTTGTTAATTTATTATTTTTATTATCTTATTTTGAGGAGATTTCTTTATGAGTTTTGTTAATTTATTATTTTTATTATCCGAAATTAAAGTTTGACTCTTTAGTTTACGTTTTTCTTCATAATTATTGATGATAAACTTTTTTTTAATCGACTCTTCAAAGCCTTGGCAATTTTATTTTCAAGATCCAGCAACACCTGTAATGGAAGGTATTATTAACCTGCACCATGATTTAATGTTCTTTATTGTCTTTATTTTCTTTTTCGTTTCTGTAGTTTTAACTCGCACTTTACTTTTCTTTACAAATCAGATTACAGATACAAGAATGTTTTCTCAGAATAAGTCTCGTAGTATAGTTCATGGAACTTTTATTGAAATTGTTTGAACTATTGTCCCATCTTTCATTTTAGTTATCGTAGCGTTGCCTTCTTTTGCTCTATTATATTCCATAGATGAAATCATAGAGCCAACAGTAACTCTTAAGTGTATCGGTAATCAATGATATTGGAGTTATGAGTTCGCAGATTTCGAGTCTAATTTAGGTACTTTAAAATTCGACAGTTATATGATTCCTGAAGACGAGCTTGATTTGGGTGAGCTTCGTCTTTTAGAGGTGGACAACAGAGTTGTTTTGCCTATTCATACTCATATTCGTGTATTGGTTACAGCTGCTGATGTTTTACATAGTTGAGCTATTCCTTCTTTAGGGATTAAAATAGATGCTTGTAATGGTCGTTTAAATCAAACTTCCCTTTACTTGCTGCGAAATGGCGTGTTCTTTGGCCAATGCAGCGAAATTTGTGGTGTTGGTCATTCTAATATGCCTATTGTGATAGAGTCTGTTAGTCTTAAAAACTATATTACATGGCTTTGTGAGAAAATTTAATTCTTCTTTGTGCTTTTTAGCTCTACTTTAGGTGATTAGCTTAACGGTAAAGCTTTCCGTTTACACCGGAGCGATTATGGGTTCGACACCTCTATTACCTATACTTGGTCATATTTAGATGCTGTTTACTTTCTTTCTATCTCCTTTGATTAGTGCTGTTGTGCTACTTTTGTTAAGGACTTCTCTTTCAAAAAGGTATTTTCAGAATATTTCTCTAATTTTGTCTTTAATTATACTAAATTTTAGTGTTGTTTTATTGTTCTTCTTTGATCCCTTATTTGTCGGTTTTCAACTTAACACTTTCGTTATTTATTATTCGCAAAATTACTTAGTTTTTGCCGTTGACGGTTTTGCTTTAATAATGCTTATTTTAACAGCCTTTTTAACCTCAGTTTGTATTTTGTTATCTTGAAATCCTAGTGTTGTTAATAAATCCGCTGATTATATTTGCGCATATTTTTTTTTAGAGTGTATTCTTTTTGGCGTTTTTCTTAGCGTCGATTTAACTCTCTTTTATGTCTTTTTCGAAGCTGTCTTAATACCAATGTTTTTGATTATTGGTTTGTATGGCTCAAGAGAGCGTCGCATGAGAGCTTCTTACTTACTTTTTTTATATACGCTTTTTAGTTCTATTTTTATGCTTCTTGCTATTCTCTATTTATTTTATGTTACTGGCACTACAAATTTGATCGTGCTCAAAAGTATCGTTTTAGATAATACTGTTGAAAAAGTTTGTTGGCTTTGTTTTTTTGCCTCTTTTTCGGTGAAAATGCCTTTTATACCATTTCATATTTGATTGCCGGAAGCTCATTGTGAAGCTCCCACATCTGGTTCCGTAATTCTTGCTGGAGTGCTGTTAAAGCTCGGAGGCTTTGGCTTCTTACGGTTTTCTATAGGACTTTTTCCCGAAGCTAGTGCCTTCTTTACTCCTTTAGTTTTTACTGTTTGTGTTTTTGGTATTATTTATGGGTCTGTCACAACATTGCAACAAGTAGATTTAAAGAAGATTGTAGCTTACTCGTCTATTAGTCATATGGGTGTTGTCGGTTTAGGTCTTTTTTCTGCAAATAATCAGGGAATATTGGGATCTATGCTTCTTATGATTAGTCATGCTATAGTTTCTAGTGCTTTATTTATTTGTATTGGAGTTTTGTATGAAAGATATCATACTCGTATTATAAAGTATTATAGCGGTTTAGTTCACACAATGCCTTTATTTTCTGTTTATTTACTTCTCTTTTCGTTTGCTAATATTAGTTTTCCTTCCACAAACAGTTTTGTTGGTGAATTCTTAATTTTGTTAGGTTGTTTTATAAATAATCCTTTTGTTGCGTTAACCTCCGGTCTTTGCTTGGTACTTTGTGCTTCTTACACTTTATGATTCGTTAACAGAGTACTTTTCGGTAATCCTAAAAAGTTTTCTTTCTCAAAATTTAAAGATATTTCAAGGTACGAGTTTCATATTTTGTGCCCGTTTTTGATCGCCACTTTCTATTTCGGGTTATTTCCTGAACATTTAATTTTATATTTGACACTTTATTAGTATTGGTGAAAAAGGTAAACACGTGAGATTTAAAATCTAATGCAGTATTCTTGCTTGGATGTTCAAATCCTCCATACTAAAACAAATGTGACTGAGCGGTTTATAGTGCTACTTTGCTAAAGTAGCAAGCAAGTATTATTGTTTCGCAGGTTCGATTCCTGCCATTTGAGTCTATGTTCTTAAATGATGTTAACATTTGCTTTTGAGAATGATTTTATTCTCTTATATTCTCTAGAATTCTTTTTCTTACTTGTTACCGTGGTCTCTTTCGTTTATTTTACGGCTCTTCTTAGTTTCAGCTCTTTAGCTTTTCCATGCTCTTTAAATATTTCTGCATGCTTTAATTTGTTTTTGTTGGCGTTTGTTATCATAGCTTTCATGTTTTCTACTCACGTTATGTTAGAAAAATTTCACTTTTTTGATACCTTTATTAAGATTTTTACCTTATTTAGTCTTTTTGTGCTTATTATCTCGTCTAAACCTATCTTGTATTCTCAAAAAATCTTTTCTTTTGAGTACGATTTCTTTGTTGTGTTTTCTGCTTTTGGTTTAATTTTGCTAATTTGTAGTAAAGATTTTCTACTCCTTTATTTAGCTTTGGAAATACAAACCTTATGCTTTTATGTATTATCTTCTTATTGTAAAAACTCTAGTTATTCCGTTGAAGCTGGTTTGAAATATTTTGTGATAGGTGCTCTATTCTCATGCGTATTTCTTTTAGGAGTTTCTCTTTTGTACCTCTTTTGTGGTTCTATTATATTTACTGATATTTTAGATTTATATGTCTTTTCGTCACTAATTAGCTCTTTCTTTCCATTTATTTTAATAATTGCTACCTTTTTCTTTAAACTTGGTGCTTTTCCGTTTCATTTCTGGGTTTGCGACGTTTATGAAGGTTCTTTAGTTACCGTGACCGCTTTATTCTCATTAATACCTAAATTAACTTTAGTTGCTTTATTATCAAAATTACTTTTAATTGTCTTTTTCTCTTTACTTGAGTGTTCTTATTACTTCTTTATCTTTTGTGGCTTGGGTTCCGTCATCTTTGGCGCTTTGGCAGGTTTGTACCAGAAACGTCTTAAAAGATTGCTTAATTATTCCGGTATTTCTCATATTGGTTTCGTGATTTTAGCCTTTTGCTCCATTTGTTACTTCTCTTTAAAGGCCGCCGTTACTTACATTTTAATTTATGTCTTAATGACTTTATGTCTTTTTGTTTTACTTTTTAAACTTTTAGTTAAAAATTACTTTCCAAAATATTTAATTAATTACAGTGCTTTATACTTGCGTAATATTTGCTTTGGTTTTAGTTTTTCTTTGTTATTATTTTGTAACGCAGGTATTCCGCCTTTTGCAGGATTTTATAGTAAGCTTTGTGTTTTCTTTGCTATTCTTACTAAAAAATTCATTATATCCTCTCTTTTCTTAGTTTTTCTTAGCTGCTTGACTTGTTATTATTATATACGACTCATTAAAATAATTTGTTTCAGACAAGTTCATAGTACTCCAGTTTGGTTAGGTAAAGCAAATACTTCTCTAGTTGATACTTTTCTGAGCTTATCTTTATGGTTTTTAACCTTCTTATTATGTCGTCCTTACTTGCTATTGTCTTTTACATCTTTGATTAGTCTTAAATTTACATAATAATAGATGATCTTTTTTTCTACTTATGGTATTTTTAGAGGTCCAAAAAAACCTTTGTTCTTGTTTGTTACAATTTTTATAAGATCTACTGGAGTTCTTCCAGATCGAGCCTGAAATTTTGAGCTTTGGGCGGAAATGCCTATTATTCCGTTATTCTCACTTACTCAGTTTGTCTCAACTGTTCCTTCTGGATTATGTTCTCATTATACCTCTGAAGGCGCGGCAATATGGATTACAGGGATTTATGCTCAGTTTTTTCCGACGTCAAAATTTCTCTCATTGACGTCACCTTTCGAGCATAATCCTTACTGTCTATCCTATATTCTTTTTATTAATCGGTCCTGCCTAGGAAACGGGATCCCCGTGAGTATTAAAGACACGCTTTTGGTTGTTGGCAAAGTTTATCTTAATGTCTCTTTAATTGATATAATGATACGTACCGAATGAGCTTCTGTTTGTTACCGTGAAATACTTTTCAATACGACTGAATTCGCTCGAATTGACTTGCGGTTGAGAAGTTTTTTCTTTTATATCCTTGTTAGACTTTCAGCCCATAATGTCAACGCCGTTCAGTTCAATCTAGAAAATAATGTTTATTGTTTTAGCTCAATGCATTTTATTATAGATTATAATGCTGCTGTTAATGATCCACTTCTTATTAAACTCGTAGAACGTCTTAACGCTGTTACAGCGGAGAATCTTCTACATTAAAATAGCTTTGTTTTTTTGTTTTTGTTATACTTCCTTAAAGTAAAAAAAATTTCTTTAATCTATTCACGATGGCAAAGCCTTATAAAATATTAACTGCTCTTAAAGCGTCTCCAGTTGTTTTGCCGGTAATTGACATTACTGCTGTACCGTGAAACCTGCAAAACTTCCGGTTTTCAGAAACGGTTTTGTGAATTATCCATTTATTTTCTAGGTTTTTCCCATTTATTGATCAATTAAGAACACTCACCACAAACACGAGCAGTGCTTACTACATTGCTTATTGCCAGGCTCTAGTTGATTTCTTCAACAGAGTTTTTGTTGCTAACAATATGAGCATAAAGCTCAGTCGTAAGATCGGCGCAAATTATGGTGCCACCCACCATCAAAAGATTTTGTGGAGGCAATACCGTGCCTCAGTGGGTTGGTTACAAATTTTATTTTTCCGCCCAGATTATTATTGTATTCCGTTGAACCAGCGGTGTTTTGTTTATCTGGTTTTAATTCTTATTTGCAAAACGCATGTTGGTAATACGCAACATAAATTTTCTGGATGCCTTTCTTTAGTTTTTATTTTCGAGACGGCGGCTTCTAACACGGTTGTATTTGAGTTAGCTCAGGAGCTCAACTTGGTTAGTTCCGCCAATAAGCTCCTTTAATTTCTTATTTGTTTTACCCTTTTGTGAATACCATATGTCTGTAAATTTTCCGTTTTTTTTTTACTGCTATAAACATGTTTTTTTCTTTAACAAAACAGCCCTTGTATTCTTTTATTAATGATCATTTAATCGACTACCCAACTCCATCAAATTTGAGCCTATTTTGAAATTTTGGTTTCTTGGCTGGTATGTTTTTGAGTATACAAATTATTACCGGGATTTGTTTGGCAATGCATTATACTTCTAATGTGGATTTAGCTTTCTTAAGCGTCGAGCACATTATGAGAGATGTTAATTATGGTTGATGTCTTCGTTATATTCATGCAAACGGCGCTTCTTTCTTTTTCTTTGTTGTATTTATCCATATCGGTCGTGGATTATATTATGGTTCTTATCAAACACCTAGAACTTTTGTATGAAGTTTAGGTGTCTTAATTTTACTTCTGATGATGGCAACCGCCTTCTTAGGTTATGTTCTGGTTTGAGGTCAAATGAGTTTTTGAGCTGCAACTGTAATAACCAACTTTTTTACAGCTTTTCCAATTGTTGGTGACAAGATCGTTAATTTGCTTTGAGGTGGTTTTAGCGTTGGTAACTCAACTTTAAACAGATTTTTCAGCTTACATTATTTACTTCCTTTTGTTATTTCTGGTGTTGTGTTGCTCCATCTTAGTGCCGTTCATCAAGACGGTTCTAATAATCCTTTAGGTATTTCTAGCTCATTAGACAAAATAACTTTTTTCCCATACTTCTTTATCAAAGATCTTTTAAGCTTTGTTTTCTTACTGATTGTTTTCTCTTTTTTTGTTTATTTCTTTTCCAACACTTTAGGTCATAGCGATAATTATATAGCTGGTAATCCTATGGTCACTCCAGAGCATATCGTTCCTGAATGATACTTTTTGCCCGCCTATGCTATTTTAAGATCTATTCCAAATAAATTAATTGGTGTTTTAGCTCTCTTTTCAGCAATTTTAATTTTATTCTCTTTACCTTTTGTTGATAATTGCAATATTAGATCTTCCTTATATAGACCTCTACACCGTTTATTCTTTTGAGTCTTAGTCTTAGACTATATTCTTTTAGGTTATATTGGACAACAAGTTCCCGAACAGCCTTTTATAGCTCTTGGCCAACTATGCTCTCTATATTACTTTTCTTACTTTTTGATTTTACTTCCTTTCTTGAGTAAGCTCGAGTTTAATTTAATTAAATCATAAAATCTTTTCCTTAGGTAGTTCGTCTAGTTGGTTTATGGCATATGCTTTGAAAGCATAAATACTTCTCGTATCGCAGGTTCAACTCCCGCACTATCTACTCCTATACAATAATTATTTAGATGTCCTTTTCGAACAATTTTTCTCGCTTAATTAGTTTTACTTGTTACTCTCCTTTTTCGCTATTTCTAAGATATGCCCACGGAGTTGCGAACGCTGCGTGGTATTTTGAGATTTGTCTGGTGTTGTCGACAACCCTTCGTTGTCCAATCAGCATCCCGGCTGGGCTTTGCACTTATACCTCTTTGGGGGCTAGGTTGTGAATAAATCGCCTATACACTGGTTTTTTTCCTACTTTGTCTTTTAGTTCACCTAGTGGACGCTTTAATTTTTATTGTGTTTCTTTTCTTCTTTTCGTGAATCGGTGCTGTTTTGAAAACCAACTTCCAGTACGTTTTATTGATAGTTTATTGGTAGTTGGCACTGTTTACTTAGGTGTTTCTTTGAGTGAGATTAATATACGCGTTGATCTAGCGTCTGTTGGTTATCGTAATATTCTGTTTGGTTCGACCGAATATGCCGATGTGCCCTTAGTTGTGCGCTGTTTTCTATTTTATGTTTTGGTTAAACTTTCAGCTCATAATGTCAAAGCTGTTCATTTAAACCAAGCCAAACAGATACATCAATATTCTTCTATGATGATCTCCTTAGATTCTAGTGCTGATAATCCGCTACTTGCCCAACTTGTAGAAAAGCTTAATAGTATTACCGGTGAAAATAATTTGGTTTAGGATGGTTTATGGCATATGCTTTGAAAGCATAAATACTTCTCGTATCGCAGGTTCAACTCCCGCACTATCTACCTGTTTTTACTTGACACAGCAATAATAAATTAATTGGTAAATTACTAGTCTTCCAAACTTGTTCTATGGGTTCAACTCCCATTTCTTGCTATTTTCAAAATAACGATGCTTCTCTCTTCTAATATTTGTGTTAACATATTAACTATTTCTGTTCCTTCTACGACTGTTTGCCTTTATTCTACTTCTGCTGCTACTCCGAAATCTAATAAAAAAAAGAGAAGCAAAAAATACAAAACATTGGCCCATTTATCAGATCAAAATACGCAATTGAATATACCATCTTTCAGTTCTGTACCAGCAAACCTTGCAAACTATACGTTTGCGGGAATGCTAAATTGACTGTTTTGTAAGTTCTCACAATTATTTCGAAATGTCGAGATTACCGCTCGTACCGGCAGTTCCTTTTTTGTTTGTTATTGTGACTCTATTGTGGATTTCTTTAACCGGATCTTCGTTGCAAACAACATTCCGGTTCAGGTCAGTGTTAATGCTTGTTCTCCGGCAGTGGATACTCCACATCAGGTAATTTTTGAGCAGATTCGTCTGGCTTCGGCTGATTGGATAAAGATTCTTTTTTATTCTCCCTTATATAATAGTATTCCATTAAACTGGAGGTGTTTTATTCTTTTGGTATTAATTGTTACCTCCAAAACTCAGCTTAGTAGTGTGCGATTTGACTTTCCAAGTTGTGTTTCCACACAGTTGGTCTTGGTGCCTACTGATGGTAATGCGAGTATACTGTTGGACTTGGTTCGTGATCTTAATGCTGTGAGCGAAGCTAAAAAGCTGTTGTAAGAAACTAACGAGTCTTTTGGTTTGTCATTTACTAATTCCTCTTTAATTTGGTTAAGTTAGCTTAATTGGTTAGAGCCTTTGTTTTGTAATCAAGTTATAGATGTTCGATCCCTCTACTTAACTATACTATTATCGATGTTTTCTCCCTTAGAACAGTTTCTTGTTTCTAAACTAATTTCTATATCCGTTGACATCTTTGATTTGTCATTTACTAATTCCTCTTTAATTATGTTAATGTTTAGCCTTTTTGGTTTTTTATTCTCATCATTTTCTATTAGTCGTAGTTATCTAATTTCAACAAATTGACAATTATTGCTAGAACTCGTTTATGAGTTTGTTTATTATAATTTATTGATCGAAAATGTTAAGAAGAATGGTAATTTCTTTTTCCCTTTTCTTTTCACTATCTTCTTCTTTATTTTGTTATCAAATTTAGTCGGCCTTGTTCCTTATAGTTTTACGGTTACTAGTCATATCGCTGTAACATTAGCCCTATCCACTACATCTTTTGTTGCTCTTAATATTTTGTTGGTTAAACGTCACGGCTTTCATGCTTTTTCCTTCTTCCTCCCTTCTGGAGCGCCTCTTATTTTGGCTTTCTTATTAGTTCCTATTGAAATTGTTTCTTACTCTTTTCGTGTTGTTAGTTTGGCGCTGCGTCTTTTTGCTAATATGATGTCAGGCCATTGTTTATTAAAAATTTTAGCAGGTTTTTCGTGAACAATGTTCTCTAGTGGAGGTCTTCTTGTTTTGTTTCACATTATACCTTTGATTGTCGTCTTTGCTATAATTGGTTTAGAATTTTGTATTGGCTTTTTACAAGCCTATGTGTTTACTGTATTGCTTTGTATTTACTTAAATGATACTATAATGTTACATTAAATTTGGTCTGGCCTTTGTCGTAAATTGGCTTACGTCTCAGTTTCATAAGCTGAAAAAATGGGTTCGACTCTCATCTAAGGTACTTTTCTCTGATGTCACTCATTTCGAAATATACTTTCTCACATTTTCGTTCTATAAAATTATGTAAAAAGCATACAAACTTTTGTAACTATGATTTCTGCCTGGTTGCAGCACAATCAGGTTTTATTTCTACAAGACAGTTTTCTGTTTTAAAATTCTTGTTGCAGAAACATTTAAAAAAAAATTTTTATTTTCTTTCTAATATAACCTTCCCCCTTTCAGTCTCTAAAAAGCCTATCGGAGTGCGTTTGGGCAAAGGTAAAGGTAACCTTTGTTATCGAATTCAAGCTGTTAGTCCTGGTCAAACTATTTGTTTCGTTAATGGTCTTAATTTACATTTATTGTTAAAAATCCTTAAAATTATTTTAAAAAACTTTCATTTGAAAACCTTCTTAAGAGTTAAATCGTCCAGATGAGTTTTATAACTTTATTTAATTTGTGCTTCGTACTTTTCTTTGTGGGTCTTTTAGGCATTATTTTCAATACCAAAAACTTAATACTCATTCTTTTTTCAATTGAATTACTTTTACTTTGTGTAAACTTTTGTTTCGTGATTGTTTCTTGTTATCTTGACGATATTGTTGGTCAAATGTTTTCTTTATTTATTCTCACCTTGGCCGCTTCAGAGTCCGCTATTGGATTAGCTATATTGATTTCATTCTTTAGGTTACGCGGAACCTTAAATCCGAAAATTATTTATTTCTTAAGAGGATAAATTCTGGCTTTCTTCGTCTAATTGGTTAGGACTTAACTTTTTCATGGTTAAAACGCGGGTTCTACTCCCGCAGAACGCACGAAAAGTAATTACAATAGGTATAATCTTAGTTTGTCATACTAAATATATGGGTTCGATTCCCTTCTTTTTCGATAATTCTCTTCGTCCATTTTCACTCAAGTTATTGATGTTCTTATCTCTTTATACACAAAGACATGCTTTTCATTTAGTTGACCCGAGTATAATGCCCTTATTATCCTCTTTTTCGGCTTTCGTTTTAACTACTGGAAGTGTACTTTTTTTTCATGGTTATTGGTTGGGCTTTTCTATCACTATCTTTGGTGTGATCACTGTATTATGTTCAATGTTTCTATGATGAAGAGATATCGTTAGAGAAGGCTCTTTTGAAGGTTTTCATACAAGTATCGTCCAGCTCGGTTTACGTTATGGTATGATTTTATTCATTATATCCGAAGTAATGTTCTTCTTTGCTTTCTTTTGAGCCTTTTTTTCAGCCAGTCTTTCACCATCTATTGAAATTGGTAATATTTGACCACCTAAAGGACTTGTTACTTTTGATCCTAAAGCTATTCCTCTTTTAAATACTTTGCTTTTACTCTGTTCTGGTGTTACGATTACATACTCGCATCACGCTATTACTTGTGGTAATAAAGTAGAGTCTTTATGGGCTTTAGTGCTCACATTGTTTTTAGCTTGCTTATTTACCTTATTTCAAATAATTGAGTATTTATCGTCTTCGTTTAATATTACAGATAGTGTCTTTGGCTCGGTATTTTTTTTAGCCACAGGTTTCCATGGTTTTCACGTACTCATAGGCACTTTATTTATATTTGTTTGTTTATATCGTTTGTTTTGTAATCACTTTTCAATGCAGCATCATTTTGGTTTTGAAGCGGCGGCATTTTATTGGCATTTTGTTGATGTTGTATGGCTCTTTTTATATATTGTTGTTTACTTCTGGGGTGGTTCATAAATAGTACAAAAGATGTTTTCTAATTATAGTGCTCTATTTATCTTCTTTTTCTTAAGTTTCTTGTTAAGCTTGGTTATTTTCTTTATTTCTTATCTTATTTCAAGTAACTCCAGTGATGTTGAAAAACTCTCCTCCTATGAATGTGGTTTTAGCCCTTTTGAGGATACTCGGGGTGAATTCGATATTAGATTTTACCTTATTACAATACTATTTGTAATTTTCGATCTTGAAATTAGCTTTTTATTTCCGTTTGCTGTATCTTATTCGTATTTCTGTAGCACAATGTTGTTTTCGATGTTAACCTTTTTACTTGTATTAGTTTTTGGATTCTATTTCGAATGACAAAAAGGTGCTTTAGATTGAGATTAAAAAAGGTTTAACTCCTTTTCTAGTAATTAACCACTTTTGTTAGATGCCACAATTTGATTTATTTTCTTACTCTTCGCAATTATTTTGGCTTTTCTTGTTACTAACCTTTTTATATCTTTATTTTAATTATATTTTACTACCTTCGATTGCTGTTGTCTTAAAAGTAAGAAAATTTATACTTAATTCGAGTAAATTTGATATCGTTACTCCTCCTTCTCAGTCGTTGTTTATTTTAACTTCTTCTTATCTTACTTCAAGTAACTCCAGTGATGTCGAAAAACGCTCCTCGTATGAATGGTGTCTAGTTAAAATGATCCTCAATATAAATATATCTTATTTTTTTGAGCTTTCCTTTTATTTTGAAATCGTTAAGTTTATTTTATTTAAATAAAGTACTAGCTTTGTGGTGGAACTGGCATACACGTTAGTTTTAGAAACTAAGTCTATTTTAGATTTATGGGTTCGACTCCCATCTTTGTTACATGTAACACTTATCGTGTTATTTAATGGTTAAAATATCGTTCTCATAAAACGTTTATAAAGGTTCGACCCCTTTCGCGATCATTTATAGTTTAAAGTGTTGCTAAATTGGTAAAGCAAAAGTTTTTGATACTTTTAATTGTAGGTTCGACCCCTGTCACTTTTGGTTAAAAATAAAAAAAATTTGTTGCTGTTGAAAGATTTGATATAGTTTGGTCATATCGTTGGATTGTAAATCCAAAATCATTTTGATTCTATAGGTTCGACCCCTTTATCTTTCACAAAATATTATATTATGATAACGTATCATTATGGTTAATGTCTTAAGTTGCAAACTTTTTTATTAGTGGTTCGACCCCTCTCGTTATCTTGTTTTAACTTTGATGTTTCTTTACTCAAATTCGTGAATTAATCGTTGAATCTTTTCAACTAATCATAAGAATATTGGTACTCTTTATTTTATTTTTGGTGCTTTTTCTGGTGTGTTAGGATTAATCGTTTCTTTATTAATGCGTTTAGAGCTCTCTCAGCCTGGAGATGCTTTTTTAAATGGCAATTATCAATTGTATAATGTATTAGTTACCAGTCATGCCTTTTTAATGATATTCTTCTTTGTTATGCCTACTGCAATTGGTGGGTTCGGTAATTGATTAGTACCATTAATGATAGGTGCCTGTGATATGTCTTTTCCTAGATTAAATAACATTAGTTTTTGGTTATTACCTCCTTCTCTTATATTATTAGTTAGCTCTTCTTTAGTTGAGTCCGGTGTTGGTACTGGTTGGACCGTTTATCCTCCTTTATCCGGTATTTTAGGTCATTCTGGCGCTTCTGTTGATTTGGCTATTTATTCTCTGCATTTAGCTGGAGTTTCATCTATACTTGGAGCAATTAATTTTATTGTTACGATTACAAATATGCGAAGTCCTGGTATGACAGCGCACCGAACGCCTCTTTTTGTATGAGCTGTCTTTATTACTGCCTTTTTGTTATTACTTTCTTTACCTGTATTAGCTGGTGCCATAACAATGCTTCTTACAGACCGAAATTTTAATACATCTTTCTTTGATTCCAACGGTGGGGGCGATCCTATCTTATATCAGCATCTCTTTTGATTCTTCGGTCATCCTGAAGTTTATATTTTAATTTTGCCTGCTTTTGGTATTATTAGTCATATCGTGTCCACATTCTCATCTAAACCAGTCTTTGGTCATCTTGGTATGATATATGCCATGTTATCTATTGGCTTTTTAGGTTTTATTGTTTGAGCCCATCATATGTATACTGTCGGTTTAGACGTTGATACTAGAGCATACTTTACCGCAGCTACTATGATTATAGCTGTCCCTACTGGTATTAAGATTTTTAGTTGAATCGCTACAATGTTTGGTGGAGACGTTATAATTACAACACCAATGTTATTCGCGAATGGATTTATTTTCTTGTTTACTTTTGGTGGTTTGACTGGGATCGTTTTATCCAATTCTGGAATTGATATTGCTTTACATGATACTTATTATGTTGTTGCTCACTTTCATTATGTGTTATCTATGGGAGCTGTATTTGCTATTTTCGCTGGTTGATATTATTGAGTGGCTAAATTTACTGGTTTAGTTTATAACGAGTATCTCGGTAAAATCCATTTCTGATCTACTTTCATTGGTGTTAATGTTTGCTTTTTCCCTATGCATTTTCTTGGTTTAGCTGGAATGCCTAGACGAATTCCAGACTTTCCTGATGCGTTTGGTTTTTGAAACAGCATTTCATCTGTTGGTTCTATTATCACCCTTTTATCTACCTTATTCTTTTTTTATGTTATTTATTCTACGTTAACGTCTAATTTAAGATCAAGTTTTAATTCTTGGAAAAGTTATACTAACTATATTTTTTAAATAGATGTTTTTTTATTTGTTGCCTTTAGTTTTAATATTCGCATGTTTTGTTGAAATCATAATCATTGATGAAGAATTTTTACTAACTACATGCTTTTTAATGTTTGTCGTTACTGCTTATGCTTTCCTGAACAGCTTTGTTGTAAACGTGTTTGACTCTACTCGCTCTAAGTTTCGTTTAGATATTTGAGCTACTCTTGAAATACAGTATAACTCTTTATTCAACAAAATACTATTATACTGCCCTATAACATCATTCTACCCAAGTTTACTTGTATCTTATTCTTGTTATCTTAAAATATTAACGAACGTCTATTCTACTTTTACGCAAAACAAAATTAACGCGATTTTGTTTAGGTTTAATAATTTTATGCCATCGGTTATCGTTTTACTTGTTAGTAAATTGCCGTTACCTTTTGCTTGACTTCTTTTTCTATTGAGATATGATGTTAAAAAACTTGTCGGATAGTTTATAACTTAATTTGGTTGAGTTTTATCTTGATAAGATAAGTGTTAAAGGTTCGATTCCTTTTAAACTAATCCGCTTTGTGTTTTATAATTGATTATGTTTCTGATGATTTTACAAGCAGCTAAATTAATTGGTGCTGGTTTATCTACAATTGCTCTAGCTGGAGTTGGCGCAGGTATTGGTACAGTATTCTCTGCTTTAATTACTAGTGTGGCAAGAAATCCTCAACTAATGAAACAACTTTTTGGTTATGCTATTCTAGGCTTTGCTCTTACTGAAGCTATCGCACTGTTTTCATTAATGATGAGTTTTCTAATTTTATTTACTTTTTAACTTTTGTTTTAAGTAGTTGTGTCTTTTATACTTTTGTAAGTAGTTTAATTCTACTCTGCTTATTATTGCATAAAGTAATCATGGGTCAAAAAATAATTGTTAGCTCTTTATTAATAAGTACTCGTCTTAATTGACCTTCTTTTTGATCTGATGTCAAATCAAATTTTGCTTTTAACTTAATCGATGATATACACATCTTACATTGAAACTCTATACTTATTCGACAATTAGGTTTTTTTCCTGGAATTGTTTTTTTGTGACGTTTCAACAATAAAATTTCTTTATTTGTTAATAATCTAAAAAACCCTTTAGTTTATGATAATAGACTTATTTCATACAAAACCCCTCCCTTGGTTAAAAACCTTTCTCTGTATATTTTTAAAAACCCTTGTTTTAAATCTTTTAATTCTTTTAACATTTTGTTAAAAAAACAGCGTTTTAGATTTTGTTTCTTTGCTCAATGCTTGTGTGATTTTATTTCCCTTCAACTAGAATCGTCGAAAAATTTCTTCTTTAAAACTAATCTCGTTGTAAATTCTTTAAAATTACTACATTCTTGTATTCTTTCTAACTCAAACATGATTTGCGGTATCCGACTACAGTTTAAAGGTAAATGAATTAAAACAAGTGCTAATCGAAAGCAAAAAGTTATTATTAGTGTTGGTCAATTTTTACCAAATGGTTATTACTCTCCCAATTCTTACGCTACATCTATTGCTTTTAGTAAATTCGGTTTATGCTCTATAAAAGTTTGAGTTTGCTATAAAGCGTATTCTTAATATAGCGCTTTTAGCTTAACACGGATAAAGCTTGTGTCTTCTAAGCATAATATACTGGTTCGACTCCTGTAAAGCGTATAGTTATTTAACTATAATCTTAGTTTTATGGTGTATTTTTGCGTTTTAATTTTACCTTTTCTCAGCTTCTTATCTTTAAGTTTATTTGGTAGATTTTTGGGATCGAAAGGTTGTTGTCTGTTATCGAATGTGGCGATTTTCATTAGTTTCCTTTTTGCAGTGCTTATTTTCTTTGAAACCTCTTTAGCTTCTTGTTCTTGTACCATTTTCTTTATTAACTGATTTCATTGTGAATTATTCTTTTGTCCTTGAAGTTTTGTCTTTGATTCCTTGTCATCTGTTCTCCTTTTAATTGTGTTAACAGTCTCATTGTTTGTACATTTGTATTCTACCGAATATATGGCTTATGATCCTCATCAATCTCGTTTTATGGCTTATTTATCATTGTTTACGGGTTTTATGATTATATTTTCCACAGCTGATAATTTTATTATAATGTTTTTAGGTTGAGAAGGGATTGGTTTAGCTTCCTTTTTACTTATTGGTTTTTGATACAATCGTATTCAAGCAGGCAAGTCGGCTCTTAAAGCCATGATTGTCAATCGCTTTGGTGATCTTGGTATTGTTCTCGCAGTATGTCTTATCTTTGTTTGTTTTAAAAGTATTGATTATTTTGTCGTATTATCGCTTATTCCGTCAATTACAATTGAAAAGTTTACTATTCTTTCAAAAGAATTTTATTGTTTGGATATTATTTCTTTATTACTCTTTTGGGGATCGTTAAGTAAATCAGCTCAGTTGGGGTTACATATATGACTTCCTGACGCTATGGAAGGTCCTACGCCAGTTTCTGCACTTATTCATGCAGCCACGCTTGTTACTGCAGGTATATTTCTAATTATCAGATGTTCCTTCTTCTTTGAAAATAGTACATCTTTGTCCTTGATTATGCTTGTGGGAGCATTAACTGCGTTCTTTGCTTCTAGTGTTGGATTAGTGCAAAATGATCTAAAGCGTGTTATTGCTTTCTCCACCTGTAGCCAATTGGGTTATATGACCTTAGCTATTGGTTTGTCTCAATATTCTGCCGCTTTCTTTCATTTATCTAATCATGCTCTTTTCAAAGCACTATTGTTCTTAAGTGCTGGTTGTATTATTCATGGTTTAAATGATGAGCAGGATTTAAGAAAATTCGGTGGTCTTGTAAATTTTTTTCCTTTTACGTTTATTATGTTTGTTATTGGTTCTTTAACATTAGCTGGACTGCCTTTCTTAAGTGGCTTTTATTCTAAAGATTTTATCTTAGAATCTGCTTTTGTTAAAAACAACTTTTTTGCACAAATTTCCTACTTTTTAAGCTGTTGTGCTATATTTAATACCTCTTTTTATTCTTTTCGTTTAATCTTTTTAACTTTCTTAAATAATTGTAATTCTTACAAAGTATTGATTTCAAAGACACACGAAGGACCTATTCTCTTGAAATACCCTTTATTTTTCTTAGGTCTCGGTGCTTTATTTATTGGTTTCTTAACAAAGGATATGTTTATTGGTTTAGGTAGCTCTTTCTTCAGCTCTTCCTTGATTGTTTTCGTTGCTAACTATAGCATGGCTGATGGAGAATTTTTGCCCATATTTATTAAGTTGATTCCATTTGCAGTTACTTTTTGCGGCATTTTCTTTTCATATATTGTTGTTTACTGTAATTCAACGATAAATATTAAGTTATTTTTTTATCAATTTAAGATGTTTTATGGTTTCAGAAAAGTTTATACTTTCTTAATACAGAAATGACATTTTGATCAGGTATTTATGGAGATTATTACTGTAAATACGGTATTCTTTGGTTATAAAATTACGTTTCAACTAATTGATAAAGGATTTGTAGAGCTTTTAGGACCCTTCAATTTGGCCCATTCTTTAAATTTTATTTCAGCAAGATTTTCTTGGTTACAATCTGGTTTTCTAATTAACTACTTAATTGTACTCTTATTTGGCCTGTTTCTATCTTTAATATTCTTTATTTTATATTATTTTGTATTATTCTTTGATTTTATTATCATATTCTTTTGCTATTGCTTTTTATCTTTAATTTAAGTTTTCTAGAAGTTTAGTTTAGTCGGTTAAAACTTTAAGTTTCAAACTTAACCCCACAGGTTCGACCCCTGTAACTTTTGTAATATTGGTATAAATTATGTTCTTTCTTAAAAACTTTTTGTCTTTTCTTTTTGTTGCGGTTCCTATTTTAATTTCTGTTGCTTACTTAACGTTAGCTGAGCGTAAAATTATGGGTTCTATGCAACTCCGCATTGGTCCTTCCACTGTAGGTTTTCTTGGTCTTTTGCAGCCTTTAATCGATGGTTTAAAATTGCTACTTAAAGAAACTATTTTACCAACCAATTCAAACGTTTTCGGCTTTATTTTGGCTCCAATTATTGCTTTTTTTCTTAGTTTATTGAGTTGGTGTTTAATACCCTTTTCGTTTAACTCGTTTGTTTTAGATTTAAATCTTAGTTTATTGCTGTTATTTGTATTTTCTTCTTTAAATGTTTATAGTATTATATTTTCCGGTTGATTTAGTAATTCTAGATATGCCTTCTTTGGTGCTATTCGCAGTGCTTCTCAATTAATTTCTTATGAAGTTTGCTTTAGCTTAATTTTGATGTCCACGTTTCTTACAGTCTCCTCCTTAAATATTCTTGATGTTGTTTATTTTCAACTAAACATACCTTTCTTTTTACCATATTTTCCATTATTCTTAATGTTTCTTATTACTATATTAGCTGAAACAAATAGAGCTCCATTTGATTTACCCGAAGCGGAGTCTGAGCTTGTTTCTGGTTTTAATGTCGAATACGCTGCTATGGGTTTCGCATTATTCTTCTTGGCTGAATATAGTTCTATAATTTTAATGTCTTGTGTAACTGTTTTAATTTTTATTGGTGGTTGATTCCTTTTTGGCTTTACTAATTATGTTTTCTTTAGTCTAAAAGCTGCTTTTCTATTGTTCTTCTTTGTTTGGGTTAGAGCATCTTTTCCACGTTATCGTATTGATCAATTAATGCGACTTTGTTGAAAAATCTTTTTACCATTATCATTAAGTTTTTTGATCTTTTTTCTCGTTATCCTCTCTTACACGAAAACACTTTTGTAATTAATTTGATGAATTTTGTTTATATCAACTATAAAAATAAACGAAAACGATTATTATTTCTTAATACTGAAGTCTTTTATTTTGCTTTTAAATCTTTGTTTAATTGTAATATTGTAGTAAAACCAATAGTTTATTTAAGTACGCATTACCTGTTATGACCTACTAAATTTAGAAATACTTGCGTTTTAACTGGATTCAACAAAGTTTTTGCAGCAAAATACCGTCTTTCGCGTCATATGTTACGAAAAAATCTTCTTTTAGGTCTTGTGCCTGGAGTTAGAAAAGCTTTGTGATAGTCATCTTCTTTGTAGCTTAACTGTTTCAAAAGCTGTATTTGGTAAAGCGTCTGACTGTTAATCATTTCTTTGTAGGTTCGAACCCTTCTTGAAACGTCTTTGCTTATAATTTAATGGATAAAATTTTAAGCTACGGACTTATCAATATGGGTTCGACTCCTGTTAAGCAAATGGTTTAATTGTTCTCTTTTAAGTTCTTCATTCTATTGAAAAAGGGCGTTGCTTAATTGGTTATAGCTTTAAATTTTTAATTTAACTGTTTTAGGTTCGACCCCTAACGTCCTAATTATTTGTTGGTGGCTTTCTCTACTTCTTTTCTTTCTTGTGCAATTAATAAAAATCTAAAATTTAATCTAAAGATGTTATTTATAACAATATAAATTAATAATTTATTATTAATTTTATCTAAACTAGGAAACTTAGTTGACTCAAATAGTCAATTTTTTAGCGATACGTCAACGGAACCATCTTAGTAACGTAACAACAAACCAAAAGAGAAAACAAAAGTAAAGGTGATTGAAATTGTTTATTGTTAAATTTGTAATCGTTAGATACAACGAATTAGTTACAGGAGACCCATCTCCTTACGTAATTATAGTTAAATATTGATAGCGTAGAGTACCGTAAGGGAACGATTTTCATTTGATTGAATTAAATTAATTGTGTATATTTCTTCTAATTTTCCTTTTGTATTATGATTCAGCGAGTTAAAAGAAATTGCAAGCAATAAAGCTCAAAGAAATTTCTTTTAGTTATTTCTTTTAGACACGAACCCAGTTGATCTATTCTGACTCAGGTTGACCTATTTTTAATAAAATACTGAGGACCGTATCATTATATGTTGCAAAATATTTGAGTGAAGTTAGAATAGCTGTGAAAGGCTAATCAAAACTGGAGATAGCTTGTTCTCCGCGAAATATTTTCCAGAAAAGTGTTGTTATATACTTTAGTAAGGTAAAGCTACTGTTTTAAAATAGGTTATTACTGTTTTAACATAAACTCATAATGTACTAAATCATTACAATAATAAGACCTTTTGCGAAAACGTAAAATTGGTCAAAAGAGAAACAACTCAAAGTGTATTTTAAGGTTCTAAAATAATTTTCTAGTCTAATGTTGCATTTATACTTTATTAAACACTAGTCTTGTAGGCTTAGAAACAGTCATCAACTTTTGAAAACGTAACAGTTTTGCTAGTCTTTGTATATTTACTCATAAAATATAACTGATATTATAATTTACCGAAATATCACAATCTTTATCAGATTGATAGCGGAGCTCTTTATTAATTCAAAATTTTTGTGAAAAAATTATGTTGATTAATCTGTTAATGCTGAAATAAGTAACGGAAAAAGAAATTAAACTTCTTTCACTTAAAATTTTAGGTTTTATTTGTGTTTTATTATCTTACACAACTTTAGTCGACTTCTAAGTTAACAACAACTGTTTTAAATAATGAAAAATTTATTATTTAAAATATTTATGTCTAAGACAAAAGATTTTAACAGTAATAATTATCTTTCAGGTTTTACTTTTCTACTATAGAATCTTTTCAAGAAAATTATACAAAATAATATTAATAAAATCGTACTAAATCCGAAACAGGTAAATTATATCGAATATTATAGTGTTAAAGTCAAAAAAGGGTATGGAACTCGGCAAATTTTATCCGTAACTTCGGGATAAGGATAATCAAAAAAATTTTGTTTTTTTGATGTCAAATTATTAAGATTTGCAACTGTTTATTAAAAACACATAACTATGAAATTTTGTACAAGTATATAGTTTGATAAGTGCTCCATGATTTAATCTCAAACAAAAAGGTTCACGCTTTTTTCATAAAGTAAATTAAATAGCAGCTTTATCTTGAGAGTTATAATGTAGCAAAATTCCTTGGCTACTAAATATAGTCCTGCATGAATCTTATAATGACACGTCTTCTGTCATACTCTTTTGCTTTGTGAAATTACATTTTGCGTGAAGATGCGCCATTTTATCGAACATAGACGAAAAGACCCTAGCACTTTGACTGTTATCAATTATTGTGTTTATTTGATTAATTATATACAGGAATTTCTAATGTCTTAAAACATAATTTAAACGCAATACTGTTTTATTATTAAGTAACACTATCTTTATTAAGAATCGTGATTGAAAGATAGTTTGCCTGGGACGGGCTCTTTTTAAATTGTAACAAAAGAGTGCAAAAGTTCTTTTACATAAAAAATTTTATGTTATGCGTAAAAGTAATTATGAGCTTGACTGTTAGATGTAAATATCAAGCAGAGATGCAAGTCGGCTTTAGTGAACCAATTAAAATGCATGAAATTAAATTTGATTAACTAATAAAAAGTACGCTAGGGATAACAGAATAATTTAGAGCGCGCGACCGTAGCAATCTCTAAGTTTATCACCTCGATGTCGACTTATTATATCCAAGAGCTGAAGTAGGTTCTAACGGTTAGACTGTTCGTCTATTAAAATAGTACATGAGTTGGGTTTAAAACGATGTAAATCAGTTTAGTTTCTATCTTGTTCGATATAAAACTAAAAGTCTATGACTTCTGTATGAGAAGACCAAAAAATAAAGGTCAATTACTAGTACTAAATAAACTTTATTTATTACAAAGTTACACCTTGTAAAGAAAAACAATGATGGCCTCTATTTCTGTAAACCGACTTAAAAAAGTTTTTTTATTTGCTGATGCATTTCGTAATTTGTTAAATAATATAACTTTGATCCGTATTTAAAAAGTTTTGTAAAAGACTATTAATAATACTTGAAATTAAAACCTAACGAAATAAATGAGTTCATAGTTTCTTATTTGTAATAGCTGAGTTGAACCCTCTTCTATTACCTTTCTCCTTGTCAAGATGAACTTTTTATTTTATAAAAAATTAAACAGCCCACAAGCAAAAGCTGTTTGTTTATCCTTATTGACTGTTTCTCCAAAGAAGCCTAATTCGGCTAATCGGCGTGTTATAAAAGTAAAACTTATACGTTTAAATAAAGTAATTAATGTAAAGGTACCTGGTGAAGGTTTATCAAATTTCCAGCAACATTCAACAGTTTTGGTCCGCGGTGGTAGAGTAAAAGATCTTATTGGTATTCGTTTAATAGCTATTCGTGGAAAATATGATTTGATCGGTGTTGTTAACAGAAAAACTTCGAGAAGTTTATATGGAGTTAAAAAAAATTAAGATGTTTATTGTTTCCATTTTGTTTTATAGTTTTTGTTCTACATGTTTTATATCTGCCCTTTTTGTGCCTTTTTGCGCAAACCCAATCTTTTCTGCGCTATTTCTTATTTTGTCGTTTTGTAACGTTGCTGTTTTACTTTTCTTTTTAAAATTAGAATTTCTACCGATTATTTTCATCATGCTTTATGTTGGTGCTATAATAGTTTTATTTTTATTTGTACTAATGTTATTGAATATTAATACTTTTATCTTAAACCAACCAAATTATGATTTTCTTCCTGTTTTTATTACCTTATTGTTGATTTTCTTCTTCGAATTAAACTTTGTTAATTTCTTATCTAATAAACCCTTAATTATGAGTAATTTCTCACCATATTTCTTAATAGATTTTATTTTTGATTGTCCAATAAATTTTAATGTTTTTGTAAAATACTCGGTGAGTGACAATATTAAAAGCATTGGACACTTACTATTTTCTTTTTACGCCATTTATTTTATTATTGCTGGATTTATTCTTTTAATAGCATTAGTTGGTAGTATTGTACTTACTTTACGAAAAAAGTTTATTATAAATTATCAAATAATTTATAATCAATTGTTACGTTCCTACAAAATTCTTTACTTATCTTAAACAATAACGGCAAATATAGTTTAAAGGTTAAAATTTTAATTTGTGAAATTAAAGTTAAAGGTTCGAGTCCTTTTATTAGCCTCTACTTATGTAGCTTAATTGGTCAGAGTAGTTGATTGAAAATCAACAGGTTATTGGTTCGACACCTATCATAGGTAAAACCTTTAAGGATTCCTATAATTTGATTGCATTAGTGAATTTGATTCTGGTTCCATATCAACGTTTTCAAAATATGTAAAACATGCTAGTTAAATTGCGTTTTCGTAATGGCTTTTTGAGAGTATTTAAAGAAAAGTTACTTTGTGAATATAATAACATTATAATAGCTTAAGAAAAATTAATTTTTGTCGCAAAATACGTCTTTATAAGATTAGATTTATGATATTATTTGAATTATATTGTGTCAAAAATCTTTAGCAATTTCTTGCCTCAATAGCTCTTAAACAATAGCTATACTTATCTTTAAGTCGCAGTTAAGAATATTAGACAATGAAAGCAATTTTGATCTAGTAATTTTGAGTGTTTTAACTAAAACAGGATTGTTTTAAATTTCATCATGTTTAAAAAGATTGCTTTTAACATTTGAGTATTGACAAAATAAGTGCCAGCAGTCTCGGTAATACTTATAATACAAACGTTATATATTTTGTTTGGTGTAAAAAGCAACAAGGCTTATTATATTTTATGTTAAAATAACCTTCAAGATAAACACTTGGATATTTTAATATTTATAATGTTTGAGTAATCTTTTTGTTAGTAGAACTTGTTTTGTAATAATGAAATATTTCAATAAAACAAAGAATATCTTTAGCGAAGGTAATTTTCAAAAGATTTACTGTCGCTTTAATGCTAAAGTTTAAGTATCGACATGGATTTGTGACCCATTTAGTTTAAACTTTCAACGATAATTGCTTTTCTTTCGTGGAATAATTAACAAAAAGCAATTTACCAGATTACTACGCTCGCAAGAGTAAAATTCAAAGAATTAGATGTGGGAAAATATAATCTGCGGATTGTGTGATTTAATTTGACAGTACCCAAGAATCTTACCTATTTTTGTATATTAATAGTATTCTCTAAGAATGAATCCACAAGTTTGGTTTCTTTTGATTTTCATTTAATACAGATGTTGCATGGTTGTCGGCAGCTCTTATATCGATATATTAGATTTATTTCTATAAAGAGCGTAATACTTGTCTATTATTAGTTATATTGGATATTGCTTAAAATAATTAAGCTGAAAGTAAGTAAAACGTCTAAATCTTTATGGCTTTCATATTTTGGGCTATCTTACGCAATACAATAAAAATCATAACAAGTAGCTTTTTATTAAATTAATTGCTTATCTTAAAAATTTCTTCGAATTGTTATTTGAAACTTAGTAACATCAAGTTGGAGTAGATAGTAATGGTTAAATATCATGTGACCGTGAATTTTAAGCATTTCCCTGTACTTATTGCCCATCCCTACAAAAAATGAGAATTTTAATCTTATTTGCTCAGATAATTTTGTTAAGAAATTAAGTTTTTAAATTTTGTGCAAGTTGTAACAAAGTTGTGGTATTGGAAAATGCTGCAGGAACAAGATCTTTTTAATCAGTGTTTTAGATGTGTTATTCTTGGGAATATATGTTAAAGGTAGACTATTTATTTTGCATGTAAATTGTTGTTGGTTCGACTCCTACTATTTCCATAGCTAATTATTGATTATTGTAAAAGTACATCTATCGCTTTAAATAAAAAGTTAATAAAAGAATCTGTAACACAATAAAATTTATATATCTATAAATTTGTTAGCTTTTCTTTAAATTTCACTTTATAACAACAAGAGTATAGCTTAATAGGTTAAAGTGCTAGTTTTGGGAATTTTTGATGTGTGTTCAAGTCATGCTACTCTTAATCAAAAAAAACAAATTTTTTTTATATTATAATTAATTCCAACTATGTGCAAATTTGTGATGTTTGCTATATAAAAGAAAGTTATAATATTAACTATATATGATGTTTGGCATTTCAAATATATAAAGACTTATGATGTTTGCCATTTTAAGTATATAAAAACTTGTGATGTTTGCTATATAAGAGAAAGTTATAATATTAACTATATATGATGTTTGCCATTTCAAATA
>Ga0007796_10000060_pt1 | contig 24930 bp, 27 predicted proteins | sample CryBogmetaGMA0M_FD_60373 | JGI IMG/M metagenome (GOLD analysis project Ga0007796, IMG submission 60373) | Freshwater microbial communities from Crystal Bog, Wisconsin, USA - MA0M | ecosystem: Environmental > Aquatic > Freshwater > Lake | place: Crystal Bog, Wisconsin, USA | collected 2009-07-06 | reverse complement strand
AGGGGCTGCAATCAAATCCCGCGCTTGCACCATCAGATAGGTGAGTCCAGCCACCAAAAGCAGTAACGGGAGTCCCAAAAGGCCAAGCAAAGGCAAGTTGGAACAGGCCAGAAGTGGGGAAGGTGGCAGCTGTTTGCGGGGTGCCTCCAACCGCAGGCGCCAGCAACGCTGCAACTGTTGCAATTGCAAAGGCACGCCAAGGCCCATGACCAGCAGGAAGGCCGCTAGTTGGAGCAACCAACGCCGCAGGACCATGCCCTGGGCACCAAATTGCCCAAACCATTGCCACTCAATGCTCAGCCTGGCCACGAGGACCAATAGCCCAACAGCCCCGATGGCGATGGGCACCATCACCCAACCACCCCATTTCCAGCGCTGCGACCAGGGAAGGAAGGAGATCGCCTTGGTTGCTTACTGAAAATGAGGCTAAGCAGTGCCAGCCCAGGCGCAAGCCCAACGGCGAGGATTCCAATTTCCTAATTGCCGACCTTTAAGATCGGCTTTAGCTAGGGCTTCCAAATCACGCTGGTAATCTCAGGCCATCGCCAGGTGTGACCGTGACAGCCACCCTCTCTCGCTCCACCTTTACGGGCCTGCGCTGCAAAGAATGCGGCCACCCCTATGAGGCCAGTGCCCGCCACGTCTGTGAGGACGTCTGCTTTGGCCCCCTCGAGGTCGTCTACGACTACGAGGCCATCAAAAACAAGGTGAGTCGCGCCACCATCGAGGCCGGGCCTACTTCCATATGGCGCTATCGCGACTTCCTGCCCATTGAGGGAGATCCGATCGATGTGGGCACGGGCTTTACCCCCTTGCTCAAGGCAGGCAACCTGGCCAAGCGCCTTGGTCTCAAAAGCCTCTACATCAAAAATGACGGCGTCAACATGCCGACGCTCTCCTTCAAAGACCGGGTTGTCTCTGTGGCGCTCACCCGAGCTCGCGAGCTGGGATTCACCACGGTGAGTTGTGCCTCAACCGGGAATCTTGCCAATTCCACCGCCGCCATCGCCGCCCACGCTGGACTCGACTGTTGCGTCTTTATCCCCAGTGACCTGGAACTCGGCAAGGTGCTGGGCACCTTGGTCTACAACCCCACCTTGATGGCGGTCCATGGCAACTACGACCAGGTCAACCGCCTCTGCTCGGAAGTGGCCAACACCTTTGGCTGGGGATTCGTCAACATCAACCTCCGTCCCTATTACTCGGAGGGGTCCAAAACCTTGGGTTATGAGGTGATTGAACAGCTGGGCTGGCAACTGCCCGACCACATCGTGGCTCCCCTCGCCTCCGGCTCCCTATTCACCAAGATCCGCAAGGGCTTTGATGAATTCATCAAGGTGGGGCTGGTCGATGAAAAGCCCGTTCGCTTTAGCGGTGCCCAGGCGGAAGGCTGCTCACCGATCGCCCAAGCCTTCGCCGAGGGAAGGGACTTCATCACCCCCGTGAAGCCCAACACCATTGCCAAGTCGATTGCCATTGGCAATCCGGCTGATGGGCCCTATGCCATCGACATTGCCAACAAAACCAAGGGCACCATCGCTGCCGTTAACGACACCGAGATCATCGAGGGGATCAAGCTCTTAGCTGAAACCGAAGGAGTGTTTACGGAAACGGCCGGTGGAACCACCATCGCCGTGCTCAAAAAGCTGGTGGAATCGGGCAAAATCAACCCCGACGAAACCACCGTGGCTTACATCACCGGCAACGGCCTCAAGACCACCGAAGCCATTGCCTCCTCCATCGGTGAGCCCTATTTGATCGAAGCCACATTGGATAGCTTCAAAGCCGCCTGGCAGCGTTCCCAAGCCGGCTGAAACCCTTTTCGATTCCCGTTCCTCTCTTCCCTTCCGTCCGGTTGTACCCCATGCCCGTCCAGGTTCTGATCCCGACCCCCCTGCAGAAGTTCACCAACGACGAAGCCACCGCTGAACTGACCGCCACCAGCGTTGATGGGCTCCTCGATGCCTTGGAAGGGCGTTATCCCGGCATCAAAGGTCGCCTGTGTGATGAAGCCGGCAAACTTCGCCGCTTTCTCAATGTCTACGTGAATAGCGAAGACATCCGCTTCCTCGACAACCAAAACACGCCCCTCAACGACGGCGATGAAGTCTCGATCGTGCCTGCGGTTGCTGGGGGTTGAGCTCCGCCAAGATGGTTCGGCGTATCGGTTGCAGCAGGAGCAAGCCGCCACAACCGTCAAGAGAGTTGGCTACTGCCAAAGACCTGTTGCACTAACTGTTTCACCACACCAGGAGATTGGATCAATGGTTCAAACCTCTGACATGCGGCCCAGTGATGGCCCCCTTTGGAGTTGCACCCAAAGCCAAGCTGAAATTTATGACTACCGAAAGGCGGCGAATCCGATTCGGAGCGGCCTGACCGAACCGATTCCGTACCGGCAATGGGGGGCTGAGATCCATGGCGAAGGGCCTAGTGGGGTCATTCCCCTCGACATGAGCGACGAACTGGGCCTGGATGGGCCTGGTCCTGCCACAAGTCCAGGACTAGCAGCCCATTTTTTACGCATCCTTCCCGGTGAAGGGTTGAAGGCAGCCGCTGAGGCCACCAGCCAGCTGTTCTATGTGTTGTCAGGGCGTGGTAAGTGCCGTCGTCCAGCCAATGCTGGCTGCCCAGATGTCGCCATTGACTGGGAAGAGGGTGACCTTTTTGTCTTGCCCCCAGGGGAGTATTCCCTGTTGGAGGCTTCCACAACCAGCGTCCTCTATTGGGTGCATGACGCCCCCCTGCTGACCTACCTAGGCGTCGTGCCTAATTGCGCCCGTTTTCAGCCCACCGTTTACCGCAGCCAGTCGCTTAAGCAGGAATTAGAAGCCCTCGCCAGATGTCCCAGCAGTGCCAAAAGCAACCGGCTGAGTGTGCTTCTGGCCAACGGGGATCTTCCAGCCACCCGCACGGTGACCCACGTCCTGTGGGCGATGTTCGGCATGGTCCCTGCCGGAGCAACCCAGGCCCCCCACCGGCACCAATCCGTGGCCCTCGATCTCATCGTCGATTGCAATCCGGGCTGCTACACCCTGGTTGGCACTGAGCTATCCAAGGATGGTTCCATCAAAAATCCGAAGCGCATTGACTGGCAAGCCGGCGGCGCTTTCATCACCCCACCAGGTCACTGGCACGCCCATGTCAACGAAAGTGAAAACACGGCCTTCCTGCTGCCGATCCAGGATGCGGGTCTAAAGACCTACCTGCGCAGCCTGGACATTCGCTTTGCCGGTGGTCTCGTAGCTAGCGACTAAAGCCCGAAACGCATCTCCCTCGAGGGTTTCCTGCTCGATTAACAGGTTCACCAGCTGATCCATCAGCTCCCTTCTGGGACTCAGCATCGCCACGGCGCGGTCGAGGGCTTCCGTGGCCTGGGCCCGCACCTGCTGATCGATCCGGTTGCCGGTTTGCCGGGAATAGTGGGGCTCGGGGCGCAACCAATCTCGGCCCAAAAACACTTCACCGCCATCGGCCTCAAAGGCCACCGGTCCCAGACTGGAAAAGCCATACCGGGTCACCATTTCCCGACAAATCCGGCTCACCATTTCCAGGTCGCCACTGGCGCCTTGGGTGACCTCTCCAGGGCCAAAAACCACCATCTCGGCGGCCCGTCCGCCCAGGGCCACCACAAGCCGGGCCTGGAGGTAAGCCTTGCTGATCAAGCCGGAATCAAGGATGTCTTCGTCGGGCATGGTGCGGGCAAAGCCCCCCACCCCACCGGCCCGTGGCAGCAGGGTCACCTTGTCAAGCTTGTCGGCATGGGGCACCAGGCTGGTGAGCAGGGCGTGGCCAATTTCGTGGTAAGCGATCAGACGCTTTTTGGCGCTGTCCTGCAGCGGTGATGCCGCCAGGCCCATGGTGATGCGCTCGAGGGCACCACTGAGGCAGGCTTCATCAATTTCGCTCTGGTGCCGCCTGGCCGTCAGGATGGCGGCTTCGTTGAGCAGGTTGGCCAGATCGGCCCCCGAAAAGCCTGGGGTACGGCTGGCCCACTCAGCCAGGGAAACAGATTCAGCCAAGGGCCGGCTGCGGGCATGCACAGCAAGAATCTCCTGGCGACCACGGCGGTCGGGCAAATCCACGGTGATGCGGCGGTCAAAGCGCCCTGGCCGCATCAAGGCCGAATCGAGCACATCCGGGCGGTTGGTGGCGGCCAGCAAGATCACGCCCGAGTTCTCCTCGAAGCCATCCATCTCGGTCAGCAATTGGTTGAGGGTCTGCTCCCGCTCGTCGTTGCCACCCCCGATGCCAGCGCCGCGCTGACGACCAACCGCATCAATTTCATCAATAAAAATGATGCAGGGGGCCTTGGCCTTCGCCTTGCGAAAGAGGTCGCGAACCCGCGAAGCTCCAACACCCACGAACATTTCGACGAACTCAGAGGCTGCCATCGAGAAGAAGGGAACGCCGGCCTCACCGGCAATCGCCCGGGCCAAAAGGGTCTTACCAGTCCCCGGAGGACCCACCAGAAGCACACCCTTGGGGATCTTGGCTCCGACGGAGGTGAACTGTTCAGGCGAACGCAGGAACGTGACGACCTCGGTGAGTTCTTCTTTGGCCTCGGCGATTCCGGCCACGTCTTCAAAGCGCACAGCCACACTGCCCTCGGCCTGGAGCCTGGGCTTGCTACTGCCAAAACCCATGGCCCGATTGGCCACCTGGGCGGAACGGCGGATCAGCAGGGCCAAACCGCCGAGCAACAACAGCACCAAAAGGCCATTGGCGACCATGCCGGCCATGGCGCCATCCTGGCGGTCATCCCGCACGGTGAGGGGCACCTTCGCCTTCTCCGCACTGCGCAGCAGAAGCTGGTCGTTACTAAAAACCGGCACCTGGCTCTGGCGGCCATCCTCAAAGCGCACCCGCACCTCCCGCTGGCGCAGGGAGAGCTCCAAATCCTTCACCTTGCCGCTGCGTAAATCCCGAAGCAAATCGCTGTAGGAGGGCCCAGCGGGGGCAGATGGGTGACCAGCAGGTGATTGGATCGCCTTGAACAAGCCCGGGCGAGCGGGGGCCGGATCAGAAGCCGGCGCAGGAGAAAGGCTGTCGCTCACTAAAAACCGACTTTGAGCGGAGCTTAGCCATTTGACGAAAGGCAAGGCTGCAACGGAAGATCAGTGTTTGGTATGAGTGAACTGGGATGGCTGTTCCCAAGAAGAAAACGTCCAAGGGCAAGCGCAACCAGCGCCAGGCCACCTGGAAAGGCAAGGCTGCCATTGCAGCCCAAAAGGCATTGTCAATTGGCAAGGCCGTTTTGAGTGGCCGGGCCCAGGGCTTCGTCTATCCCATGGATGAAGAGGCCGAAGACAGCGAAAGCTGAATTCACCACTCAAATTTCAATGTTGATGCAGCGCCTCCGCCCATTGAGTTGGGCGGAGGCTTTTGCTTTGGCCACCAAGGGATCTTGATAGAGCCGTGGTGGCAACGATGCCAGGCTTGAGCGCACAATCCGATCGAGCTCGGCAGGATTGAGCCAGCCGTTGTTTTTTTGGAGTTGTCGTTGCGAGCGCCGCTGCCGGGCTTCGGCTTGAAAGCGCCAACGCCTCGGCAATCCCCAATCCAGGGGGCGCAGTAACCAGAGCCCATCGCACAGGTCAAAGAGGGGGCCATAGGCCTCAAGCTGGCGATCCCAGTGGGGCAGCCAGGCCGCTTCCTCAGCCCCCAATGGGGCCAAGCCCCGTGCCAACTCCATGCCAGGGCCAACCCCACCCGCGCCCAGCCCGGCAGTACCGAGGGGCCGGCACCCCATCAGCCATCCCTCGAGCACCAATGCATGGGTAGTGGCAGCCGCTTCGCTGACCGGAGTTTCCACCACGCGATCCCCGGCGCCATCGCGCAGGGTTTTATCGAACCGGGGAAGCTGCAGCGGCCCCCCCGATCGCCACCGTTGCAGCCGCTCCACCAGCAGGGGGACATCGTGGCTGCCAGGAGGCACCCGATTCACTCCGAAGGGATTGCCCGCCATCGCCACCAGGCGCTGCTCCCACGGCAGATAGGCATCGTCGATCGAGGCCACCGCCAAGCGCAAACCGCGGGCTTTTGCCAAGCCGATCAATTGTTGGCAAAAAAAACTTTTACCCGCCCCCACTGGGCCATTGAGCGCCAGCACAGGGCGTTGACCCGATCCAACCAGCCCTTCCACCTGGGCGAGCATGGGCATGGCCAACCCCTCCAGCAACAGCGGATCCATGGCCAGAACATGTGGCGACGGATCAGTGCATACCAGATCAGTGGCCACCAGATCTGTGGAGGTGGTGGAGAGACCGCAGCGAAATTCTCCGCTCAAGACCCGAGCTTGAAGGCTTCAAGCACCACGGCATAGACCAGACCAAGACGCAGGTTGTCGGTGATCACCCAAGCGAGGCCAGGGGTTTGGGTGACCAAGCGGCCGCGCAGGCGCACAATCAGTTCCAGCAATAGGACCAGGGCCAACACGAGGGCCGGGCGCCCGCCCGGGAAGACGATCACGAAATAGGCCGTCAGATTGCTGCCTGCGTAAAACCCCACCAGCAGCGCCAGGAGCACGGCGCTGCGATGGCGCCAATTGCCCCGCCAGTTCCCCAGAACCACCGCCGAGAGCCGTTCGCTAAAACGCTGGAACCTGGTGGACTGGATCGGCAGGCGACTCACCGCAACAACTCCAGATAGGAGAGCGTGATCCGTCCATCCTGGCAAGGCGGTCCCAGGAGAACCTGGGCCCCTTCGCCCAACTGGTCGACGACGGCACCAGCTCCCGCAAAACGCCCAACCGGTTCCAGGGTGGTGTACTGGCTCAGGCTCACCACACAAGGCAGGCCGGCCCCAAGGGCTGCGGTCAACCCGGCACTGGAATCCTCAATGGCGAGGGCCTCTCTGGGGTCGAGCTGCAGCAATTCCAGGGCCAATCGATAGGCCTCGGGATTGGGTTTTTTGCGGGCCACATCCCCTCCGCAAACCCAGACATCGAAGGCCCCGAGTTGGTCGGAGAGCAGCTGCTTCACCAGGGCATCGACCGCCTCCCGGCCGCTGGTGGTCACGATCGCTTGGCGCAAACCGGCTGACGCCGCAGCTTCGATCAGGGCGCTCACCCCCGGGCGGAGCACCAACTCCCCCTCCTCTACCAAGGCGGCGTAATGGCCCTGCTTGCTGGCATGGAGCGCTGCCACCCGCAGGGGATCGGGGGACTCTCCCTCGAGTCGGGTGAGATAGGCGCCAATGCGCTCAGCGCCTCCGGCAATGGCTAAGAGGTCGCCATAGCCATCCACATCCCAATGGACCGATAAACCCGCCTGGCTGAAAGCCCGGTTGAACGCCCTGCGGTGGCCATCCCGCTCGGTTTCAGCGAGGGTGCCATCCACATCCCAAAGCAGGCCAGCGAATCCCATCGCAAGCAGGGCGAATCGGCCCAAGCTAGGGGGATGTCGGTGCTGGGATGGCGCCGCAGAATGGCCAAGTCTTTGCCCCCGCTCCGTTGCTCCCTGCGCTCCACGAGCAACGCTGGCAATTGCCCACTCCCCTGCCGCTCGACGGCAGCCTCGAAGCCCTCAATGGCCCCGGCCAGGCCGCCCTCCCGGCCCCCCTGCTGGCCCTGTTGTGGCGGCGGGGCTTTTGCACCGCCGAAACCATTGATGCCCTACTCGAACCACCCAACGCCCCTGCCTCCAAAAGCCACTTTCCCGACCTAGCCAAGGCGGTCAAGCGGCTGAAAGCGGCCTGTGCAGCGGGAGAGAGCCTGGCCATCTGCGGTGACTATGACGCCGATGGCATGACCAGCACGGCCTTGCTGGTGGGGGTCTTGCAACGGCTAGGGGCCCAGCCAGTCGCAGCCATTCCTAGCCGCATGGAGGAGGGCTATGGACTGAATGCCGCCATGGTGGACCGGCTTGCGGCCGAAGGGATCCGGCTACTGATCACCGTCGACAACGGGGTTTCTGCCCAAGAAGCCCTGGAGCGGGCCGAGGAGCTGGGCGTTGAGGTGATCCTCACGGACCACCACACACTCCCAGCCCAGATGCCGCCGCATTTGGCCCTCCTGCATCCGGAGCGAACCCCAGCTGAGTCGCCCTACCGGGGCTTGGCGGGGGTTGGATTGGCCTATGTGTTGGCAGCGGCGCTCTGCCAGAGCCTCAAGCGTCAAGACGGGCTCGACGTGGCCCAGAACCTGTTTTGCATCGGCACCATCGCCGACATGGCCCCCCTGGTTGGGGTGAATCGTCGCTGGCTCATCGATGGACTGCCCCACCTGGCCAAGAGCCCCCTGGCGGGCCTGCAAGCGCTGCAGCAATTGGCCGGCCTCGATGACAGCCCCCTCGATGCCCAGGCCGTGGGTTTCCAAATAGCGCCACGCATCAATGCGGTAGGGCGCCTGGGGGATCCCCAATTGGTGGTGGAGCTGCTCACCACCCAGGACAACAACAGGGCCCTGGAATTGGCCCGGGAGTGTGAAGGCCTCAACCGACAACGGCGGGAACTCTGCAGCGCCATCGAAGCGGAGGCCCTGGCCCTCTTGGATGCCGATGGCCCCCAACGCCCCCCCTTCCTGTTGCTGGCCCAAAACCACTGGCACCACGGCGTCATCGGCATCGTGGCGGCCCGCCTGGTCGATCGATTTGGTCTTCCGGCTGCCCTCTTAGCAGGCGAAGGCAATGGCCGGTTGCGGGCCTCGGTGCGCTCACCCAAGGGATTTGCGGTGGATCAGGCCCTCAAGCAATGCGCCCCGCTCCTCGAGCGCTTTGGGGGCCATCCCGCCGCCGGTGGCTTCACCATCAAGGCCGAGAGGGTTGCCGAACTCCATGACCAGCTCAATGGCCTTGCCCAGAGTTGGCTAGAGACAACGGGCAGGGGCAACCCGGTTGAACCCGAGGCCCTGCTGCGCTTCGAGCAGATTGATCGCGATTTTTACCACCAACTGCAACGGCTCGAACCCTTTGGGATCGGCCATCCCCAGCCCTTGTTTTGGAGTGCTGGTTGCCGCGTTGTGTCCCAGAAATTGCTTCGGGGAGGCCACCTCCAATTGGAATTGGAACAGCAAGACAACCAGTTCCGGGCCATGGGATGGCGCTGGCAAGGGGAAGCCAACCTCCCTGCCTACGTGGACGTGGCCTACCGCTTGAAGCTGGACTCCTGGCAAGGCCAGCCCCGACTCCAGCTCGAGCTGGTCGGGGTAAGGCCCAACTCCGGGGCCGATGGCACCAGGGAAGTGGTGCTCAGGCGCCGCGAGCGCACCTATTGGTGCCGCATGGATGGGGATGGATGGGTCGTGCGCAATGCCGCCGGGGAGGAGATCCGCAGCGACAATGCCGCCATGGAGCAACATCCCTACATTCGTTCCCTGCTTCAAGAGGCCGCCATGGCCCTGGGTTTGGTGGCCTGATGGAGACGCTGTTGAACGCATCGGTTGGGCCAGAGGCACCATCCGAGGATGGAAAACCGCAGGACGCCCCCTTTAGGGCGGTTCGGCTGAAACGGCCCCTGGCCACCCTGTTCCAGCTGGTGGTGTTTGGTGGGGCCGTGGGGGTGGCCTGCCTACCCCTGAACAAGGTTGATGGCTGGCAGGCCCAGCTCCTGCATGGCCTACCCGGCTTCAACAATCAGGCGTGGCACCTGGGCAACCTGGCCCAAGCCCTGGCACCGCTGGTGGTGATGCCCGTGTTGCTGTGGCTCCAGGCAGGGCGCTTCAAAGCGGGGGCCGGATCAGGCATCCCCCAAACCATCGAGAGCATCGAGGAGCCAAGTTCGGCCGTCACCTTGCTGGGTTTGAAGCCCACCATCCAGCGGCTTTCGCTTTGGACCGCTGCCAGCCTTGCCCTCATGCCCCTGGGGCGGGAGGGACCCGTGGTGCAGGTGGGTGCCTCCGTGGCCCTTGCCCTGAAGAAACGTTTCCCACGGCTGTTGGCCGGATTCAGCGAAACCAACCTGGTGACCATTGGCGCCGGAGCCGGCCTCGCTGGCGGATTCAACAGCCCACTCATGGGCACAGTTTTTGTGTTTGAAGAACTGACAGGGCGGTTCCTCCCCTCGGTTGTGTGGCCGGCCCTGGTGGTGTGCCTAGCGGCCGCCCTGGTGAGCAACCTCACCGGCACGCCGGTGTTCATCCTGGGCCTGATACAGGCCCCAGAAGCCGAATGGGTACAGCTGGTCCTTGCCCTCCCCGTGGGCTTGGTGGGGGGCTGGCTCGGCGGATTGTTTGCCCGGCTTCTCTTGCAGACAACAGCCTGGTTAAGGCCGAAGGTCAACCGCAGGCCCCTGGCCTGGGGCCTGGCCGTGGGGGGCTCCTTGGCCCTGATTGCGGTGCTTAGCGGTGGCCTCAGTGGCGGCGATGGCGAAGCCCTGATGGGCCACCTGCTGGGCGATGGGGGAAGCTTGCCCGTGCCGGGATCTCCTATCGATGTGATCGGCTGGTTACTCCTGCTTGCCGCAAGACTCGTGGCTCCGGTGCTGGCCCTCGGCGCCGGAATTCCCGGGGGGCTGATCGATCCGGCCTTTGCCATTGGCGCCGTCTTTGGCAGTGGCAGCCTGGAGTTGCTGGGGGGCAATGGTCAATTGGGGTTGGCCCTGGGTATGGCGGCCGGCCTAGCCGGTGCCACCCAACTGCCCTTGATGACCATTCTGTTTTCCCTGAGGATGATGGGCGATCAGCAATGGCTCTTTGGCATGCTGCTGAGCGCCGTGATTGGTGCGGTGATTGGGCGCAAAATCCAGCCAGAACCCATCTATCACGCCCTTTGGGGTCTCGGCAAAAAGGCAATCAAAAGCCCGGCACCCCAATAGGGGGGTACCGGGCTCAGGAAGCTCAAGGGTCTGGTCTTTGAGCTTAGAGAGCTCCGCGGCGGTAAAACAGCAGGAAGATCACGGCTGGACCCGCCAGGGTGATGAGGGCGAGGGCTGCGAAGTTGGCGATCAGATGAATGTCGATACCCATGGTGATCCGGTTCTTTGGCGCTGCAATCAGAATAGAAGCCCCGCCCGGCAGTCCACAAGGGTCTAGACGCCACTGTGATGCCTTGTCACGTCGTGACTGTGATGCCTTGTCACAGCGATTCTTCCGTTGTGGCTGAATAGGCAGAAGCCGAAGCAGCTTGGATGGCTTGTAACAAGGACCGGTGGCAGTGCATCAGCCAGTGCGGGTCCTGCTGCCGCCTGGATCCGGGCGAACGCCAAGACGCCCTTGGAGCCCTGAGCGAATCCCAGCGGGAGCTCTACCTCTCGATGGTGGGAGCCGATGGCTGGTGCATCCACTTCAACACCGGTTCCCGCAGCTGCAGCATCTACGACACCCGCCCAGATTTCTGCCGCGTCAGCAATTTGATGAGCCTTTTTGGAGATAGCCCAGATGGGGATCCAGGCAATGCTGATCGCTTCGCCATTGCCTGCTGTAAGCAACAAATCCGCAGCGAACATGGCGGCCGTGGCAGGGTGATGCGCCGATTCCTCAGGGCGATCCGCCGGCAGCCATGAGTACCGATCCCGAAGCCAGCCAAGTCCAGGAACCTGGCCAACCAGACCAGCCTGACCAGCCTGACCAACCAGACCATGGCGCCCCAATCCAGGAGAACGGATCGGCACCCTCCTGGAGCGTGGCCTTCATCACCACCTTCACCACGGTCTTTTTGGCTGAATTAGGCGACAAGACCCAACTTGCTGCCCTGTTGCTGTCTGCCCAGTCCGGCAAGCCTGGGGTGGTGTTCCTTGGGGCCTCCCTGGCCCTGATCTGCTCCAGCTTGGTTGGTGTTCTGCTGGGCCGATGGCTCGCCAGATTGATGCCCCCCCAACAACTGGAACGGTTGGCCGGGATCTTGATGGTGGCCCTAGGCCTCTGGCTGGGACGGCAGGCGGTCGTGGCCCTAGCCCCCGCATCCCTTCCCCTGACTTGACACAGCACCATTGACTTGAACCGCAACCATGGACCTCGCCCTACTCGCCTCCACCTTTGTCACGGTTTTCCTGGCCGAATTGGGCGATAAAACCCAATTGGCGATTGTCACGATCAGCGGCACTTCCACCCGGCCTGGGGCCGTGTTTGCTGGCAGTTCCGCGGCCTTGGTCTTGGCAAGCCTGCTCGGGGCCGCCGCTGGGGGTTCCCTCTCGGCGGTGATCCCAACCAACCTCCTGCAATTGGCAGCCGCTGGGGGATTTCTCGTGATTGGACTGCGCCTGATCCAACGCTCGAGCACTGGCGGGGAGGCGGTGGACGAGGCAGGAACCTAAGGGTCCTTAGACCCCCTAATGTGGTGGGATAAGGCCTGGCGGCCGTGGGCATCGCTCCGAGCCCAGACTGCCCAGCCCCATTTCCCACCTTGCTGCGCCCTTAGGGGCCACCCGAGGTGGTCTCCCTCCAACCAGCTGACCAAGCCGATGAAGTTCACGGTCGCCGACCTGCTCGACCAGCTTCCCGCAGAAGAAGCCCTGCCCATTGCCAAGCTGGAAAAGGCCCTTGGCCTCAGCCAAAAAGCCGAGAAGCAGCAACTGCGGATCGGTGTGGATGGCCTTATCAAGCTTGGGGTGGTGCAGGAAGTTGAAGACGGCATCCAGCGCCGGGAAGACCCGGAATTCATTCCCGCCAGGCTGCGTTGCTCAAGCAAGGGCTTTTGCTTTGCCCTGCGGGAAGACGGTGGCGAGGACATTTACATCCGCGACCACCAGCTCAACCACGCCTGGAATGGCGACCGGGTGCTGGTGAAAGTGACCCGTGAGGGGGGCCGCCGCCGTTCACCAGAAGGTGGGGTGCAATGCATTCTCGAGCGCCGCACGGCCTCCTTGCTCGCCCAGGTGGAACAGCACGAGTCACGCCTCGTTGCAACTCCCCTCGACGACAGGCTGCTCACCAGCATTGAGCTGCCCGAAGGCGACGCCCAACACCTCGATCCAGATCGCACCTCCGTGGTGGAAGTCCTTGTGGATCGCTATCCCGTTGGCCAGTTTTCGCCCCAGGGGCACGTGGCCAGGCAGCTCCCTGTCAAAGGAGGGGATGCCGCCGATCTCGACCTTCTGCTCACCAAGCATCACCTGCATGAACGCGCCGCAGCGCCACGGGCCACGCTGAAAGCCCTAGCCCCCAAGGACCGCTCCGACCTCACCGACCAACCAGCGCTGTTGCTCCAGGGGTGGTCCGGCAAGGAAGCCCCTGGTGGAACGGCTATCTGCCTGGAAGAGCGCGATGGCGGCTGGACCCTTTGGGTGCACAGTCCTGCCGTGGCTGAGCGGGTGGGCCTGGGTTCCGCCCTCGACCTTTGGCTGCGCGACCAGGGCGAGGCGCTCTGTGTGGGTCGTCAGTGGCTGCCCCTCCTCCCATCTGCCCTCGCCAAGGCGGCGGCTTTTACTGCCGGCGAGGACCAGGACGCCCTCTCCGTAGCCCTTGAGCTCGATGGCGAAGGCACGTTGGAGCACTACCGCTTCAGCCGGAGTCGGATCAAACCCGTCGCCACGGTCGATGCTGCGGCCCTGAATGCCCTAGCGGAACGCAAGCCCAAGAGCCGCACGGTTCCTGCTGCTCTCAAAGCCATCAAAGACCACCAGCAACAACTGGAAAACCTGGTGGCCGTGGCGGAACTTCTGCACAGGCAACGGCTCTCCCAGGGATCCATCGACCTGGATCTCGGTCTACCAGCCATTGACAGCCTGGGAGATTTGGCTGTTCCTGGCCCAGACAGCCCCCTGCACGGCTGGTTTGTCCAACTGCCGATGCACCACCCCATGGCCCTGGTGCGGGAGTGCGTTCTGGTGGCAGAACGGGCCCTAGGTCAGCACCTCTCAGCCCTCTCCCTGCCGGCGCTGTTTGGCACCAACGCCGCTGCCGATCCCAACGACCTCAACGACGTTGCCAAGGCGGCCCTAGCCCTCGACATTCCCCTGGAACTCAGCGAAGAGGGTGATGCCAGCGCAGCCGAATTGGCCGCCGCTTTTGCCACCACCGATCGCAATCGGGCCCTGCAACAGCAACTGCAAGGAGCCCTCAAGCCGATTCTTTTAGCGAGCGAAACAGGAGACCATGCCCTCGCTGGCCTCAAGGGTGACGGTGCGGCCCTGGCCCCCTGGTGTTCACCGGCACTCCATTACGCCGATCTCTGGAACCAGCAGGTTTTGGTGTTGCTACTCACCGAAGGCAAGGATCGCCCCAGTGTGCGCCACAAAACCAGTGTGGACCTCAGCTCCGACGCCTGCCTCGGGGCCATCGATTGGCCGCTGCTCGCCCCCAGTGCCCTGAACCCTTACAAACAGGCCCTCGAGCATGGCCTAGTGCAACGCCTCAACGGCCGGATGCGTTTCATGGCTGAACTCCACAAGGATCTGCTCTCGATGGCCCAGGCGCGGCAAGCCGAACCCTTGGTAGGGCAGGTGTTGCCTGGCGTAATTAGTGGGGTTCAGAGCTATGGCTTTTTTGTGGAGGTGCCCCCCTCCCAAGTGGAAGGCCTGGTGCATGTGAGTTCCCTCAAGGACGACTGGTACGAGTACCGCTCCCGCCAAAACCGCCTCGTGGGCCGCAAAAACCGACGCACCTACAGGCTCGGCGACCAGGTCGAGGTGGAGATCCAAAAGGTTGATCCCCTGCGCCATCAAATTGACCTGGCCGTCGTCCTACCCGAGGGTGCTGATGGGGAAGAAGCCGGCGAAACCGAATCCTTCGGTGGCCAAGACGACCCCTTTGCCCCCATTCCTGTGATCGCCGAGGCCTGAACCCAGTGGTCGCGGCCGATCCGATTGTTTTAGCCATCTCAGGGGCCTCGGCCCAACCCCTGGCCCAGCGGGCGCTCCAACTGTTATTGGAGGCCGGTGAAACCGTGGAAGTGGTGACCTCCAAAGGAGCGATTGGTGTGTGGCAAGCCGAGCTCGGCATCCGGGTGCCCCTGGAGCCTCGAGCCCAGGAAGCCTTTTGGCGGGAGCGCACGGGGATGGTAGGGGGCCAGTTGCGTTGCCATCGCTGGAATGACCAGTCGGTGGGCATCGCCAGCGGTAGCTTTCGCACTAAGGGAATGGTGATCCTGCCCGCCTCGATGGGCACCGTGGGTCGGATCGCTTCTGGGGTGGCCTTGGACCTGGTGGAGAGGGCCGCCGATGTGCACCTCAAGGAAGGCAGACCCCTAGTGATTTGTCCGCGGGAAACCCCCTGGAACCTCATCCACCTACGCAATCTGACCACCCTGGCAGAAGCGGGGGCCCGCATCGCTCCGCCGGTGCCTGCCTGGTACCACCAGCCCCAGTCGATTGAGGACATGGTGGATTTTTTGGTCATCCGCGTCTTCGACGTGCTGGGCTACGACCTGGGCAACCTCAACCGTTGGCAGGGAGCCCTAGGCAGCCCAAACTCAGCTCAAGCCGATCAGGCCGAGTAGCCCCCACCCGTTCCCCCTGCTGTGCTCCTGCTGCAACGGCTATTGCTGCTTCCCCTGCTGGCCCCCTTGCTGGTGGTTGGCTTGGTTGGGGCGATCAACCCTCGGCCGTTGGTGGCCCTGCGTCTACTCACCTGGACCTCACCAACGCTGTCGATCGGGCTTTGGCTGAGCATCGCCGCCGGGGGGGGTGCGGCGATCAGTGCGGCCGCCACCGGCCTTGCCCTGCGCCTGGGCCCAGGCGCTCGGGCCCTGCCAACCGGCCGCCAAACCCAACGCGAAACCGGGCGCGCTACCAACCAAGCCGAAAGACCCCACGACGAAATCTGGCCAGATGTTGAGAGCCAAGCGAAGAGCCCAGCAAAGGGCCAATCCAAAGGAGCATCCAACGGCCCATCCAGGAGCCCATTTCAAGCAGGTCCTTCCCGGGCGCCAGGAGAACCAGCACCCACGGTGGCCGTGCCCTTTCGGGTGATTCGCAAGGCCCAAACCGCCAGCGCGCCCCCTCCCCACGCCCCTGAAGCCAAAGCAACCGCCGTAGGCGATGGCTGGGATCAGGCCGCCATCGACGACTGGTAGGCGCCCAATCCCTCCTGGGCCAGAGGGAACCCCTCACCCATCGAGCCGGGTCCTTCTGGCTGTGGACTCTCCCGCTGGGCAATATCAAGCTGGGGACTGTCTAAAGTGAAGAAGTGATGCCTTGAGGGCCTGTAACGGTGAGCGATTCCGCCAGTTCTGCCCCCCAGCCGCTTGAGACCAGCCCACCAGCCAACCCCAAAGCCAAGCCCCCGGCCCCTGAAGACAAGCCCTTTGGCGAGTTTGTACCGCAACTGCTGCTGCCGGCCCTCGCCAAGGAAATTGAAAGCTACGGGGGACCAGCCGCAGAGCTGAGTTTTGAACAAGGTCCGATGCCCGTGGTCGGCATGACCTGCTGGATGGTGAAGGGTTGCCTGCCGGGAGAACGCCGGTTCTGGCTCTGCTTCACATCAGACGACATCAACGCCCCCAAAACCGTGGTGATTGCCGAAGCCGGTAGCGAACCGAGCCTTTTGGAGTCGTTTCTGATCGACGAAAAACGGATGAGCTTGGCCCTGATCGTTTCCCGCCTGGTGCAAAGGCTTAACGGCCAGAAATGGCTGGGCCCGAACTGACGGTGGCTCCCCCTACGATGCACCAACTGCCTTAAGCCGCAACGCGCGATGGTGCCTCCCGCTGCTACAGCCGAAGCCAAGACCAGCCAAGCCCATGGGCTAGGGGCAGTCGGAACCTCCGACGCACCGGCGACCAAGGATCCAGCCAGGGACACGATCCTCACCCCTCGCTTCTACACCACAGATTTCGACGCCATGGCGGCGATGGATCTGCGCCCCAACGAGGTTGAACTTGAGGCCATTTGCGAGGAGTTCCGCAAGGATTACAACCGGCACCACTTCGTCCGCAACGCAGACTTTGATGGCGCCGCCGACCAGCTGGATCCCAAAACCCGCCAGGTCTTTGTCGAGTTCCTTGAGCAGAGCTGCACCTCGGAGTTTTCGGGCTTCCTGCTCTACAAAGAACTAAGCCGCCGCATCAAGGATAAAAACCCCCTGCTTGCCGAGTGCTTCGCCCACATGGCCCGCGATGAGGCCCGCCATGCAGGCTTTCTCAACAAGTCGATGAGTGATTTCGGTCTCCAACTGGACCTGGGATTCCTCACCGCCAACAAGGCCTACACCTTCTTCAAACCGAAGTTCATCTTTTACGCCACCTATCTCTCCGAGAAAATTGGCTACTGGCGCTACATCGCCATTTTCCGCCACCTCGAGCAGCACCCCGAAAGCAAGATCTTCCCGATCTTCAACTTCTTTGAAAACTGGTGCCAGGACGAGAATCGCCACGGCGATTTCTTCGATGCCTTGATGAAGGCCCAACCCGACACCGTGCGCGGCCTGCGGGCTCGGCTTTGGTGCCGCTTCTTCCTTCTGGCCGTTTTTGCCACCATGTATGTGCGGGACGTGGCCCGCAAGGAGTTCTATGAGGCCCTCGGGCTTGATGCCCGCGAGTACGACAAACTCGTGATCGCCAAGACCAACGAGACCTCAGCCCGGGTGTTCCCCGTGGTCCTCAACGTGGACCACCCCAAGTTCTACATCCGCCTGGAAAGGCTCGTCAGCAACAACAACGCCCTAGCAGCAACCGATGCCAGCAAGGCACCAGGGGTGCTGAAACTCCTGCGCAAGCTGCCCTATTGGGCCGCTAATGGCGCTGAGATGGCCAAGCTGTTCTTGATGGCTCCCATCCGCAGCGACGCCTTCCAACCCGCCATTCGCTGACGCGACGTGGTCCTATCCCCCCTGGCCGGTGGTTTTGACACCACCTGGCGTTCCAGGCTGGAAAGCCTTCTTTCCAGCGGCTGTGGCAGCGGCGCCGATCTTGTCGAAGTCTTTCTTGAGCGCACCGACCACATCGGTTTGTTAGCGGAGCAGGACACCATCACCAGCGTCAGCCCGGCCTTTGGCATGGGAGCGGGCATTCGGGTATTCCGCGGCGATCGCGATGGTTTTGTGAGTACCAATGACCTCAGCGAGGCGGGTCTGCACCACGCCCTCGAACAGGCCCTGGGGATGCTCGGACTGGCGCCAACGGCTAGTGCCGTTGCCAACTTTGAAGGCCTCAAGATTTTGCGGGATTTCGCTGCCTCCAAAACCGATTGGCTCCAGCGCTGCCCGGAGATTCAAGAGGCCACGGGCACCTTGCTGGAGGGCACCGGAGCCCTCGAGCGCCATGGCCACCACCTTCAAGCCCGCCGCGGCAGCTATGCCCGCGATTGGCAGGAGGTTTTGGTAGCTGCCAGTGATGGCACCTTTGCCCGCGACATCCGCCTGCACCAATCCCTCGGCCTCAACGTGCTGGCCGCCGATGGTGACCATCGGGCCGGCCTGGGCCGCCGCTATGGCACCTCCGGACGCCCGGACGATCTGCGCGAATGGGATGCGGAGGGCTCGGCCCAGGAGGTGTGCTCCAGTGCCGCAACCATGCTCTATGCCGACTACGTGGAGGCCGGACAGATGCCTGCGGTGCTCGCCAACCGCTTTGGAGGCGTGATCTTCCACGAAGCCTGCGGCCATCTCCTGGAAACCACCCAAGTCGAACGGGGAACCACCCCCTTTGCCGACAAGGTGGGGGATGTGATCGCCCATGAAGCCGTCACCGCCATCGACGAGGGCCTCAGTGATGGGGCCTTTGGTTCGCTCTCGATGGATGACGAAGGCATGGAGCCCCAGCGCACGGTGTTGATTGAGAACGGTGTGCTGAAGCGCTTCCTCAGCGATCGAGCTGGGGAACTGCGCACCGGCCATGCCCGCACCGGCAGCGGTCGCCGCCAGGGCCATTCCTTTGCGGCCGCCAGCCGCATGCGCAACACCTTCATTGCCGCAGGCCCCCATAGCCCCGAAGAGCTGATCGCCTCGGTAGATCAGGGCCTCTACTGCAAATCGATGGGAGGGGGCAGCGTGGGACCCACCGGCCAATTCAATTTTGCCGTGGAAGAGGGCTACCTAATCGAAAATGGCAAGCTCACCAAACCGGTGAAGGGGGCCACCCTGATTGGCGAAGCCAAGGAGGTCATGCCGCGGATTTCGATGTGCGCCAACGACCTCGAGCTGGCCGCCGGCTTCTGCGGTTCGGTGAGCGGCAGCATCTTTGTGACCGTGGGCCAACCCCACATCAAGGTGGATTCGATCACGGTGGGGGGCCGCTAACCATGGACTCCCAGTCCAGCTCAAAGATGGGTGCCAACTCGAAGGGCCTCAACCCCATCCAGATCAGGGATCGACTCGAGCAGCTCGCCCGCGGCGCCGGGATCAACCAATGGGATCTGGGCGCGTCCTGCAGCACCGACACGTCGGTTCAGGTAGATCGGGGCGAGGCCAAGCAAATGAAAGGGGCCCAGCGCAGTGCCATCACCGTGCGGGTCTGGAACGGCGACGGACTCGTGGGGGTGACCAGCACATCCGACCTCTCCGATCCCGGGCTAGCCAAGGCCCTCGAAGGTGCCCGCGATGCCAGTGCCTTCGGCAATGCCGATGAGACCCCAGCCTTTTCGCCCCTGGCCACAGCTCCGCTGGCGACCCTGGAGCAACCGATCCACCAACCCCAATCGATTCTCGACCTTCTCGCCACCCTCAAGGACGCCGAGCGCCAACTGCTGGATCGCCACCAGGCCATTGGCACGGTTCCCTACAACGGCCTGGCCCAGCGCAGCAGCGAGAGGCTCTACCTCAACAGCGATGGAGCCAGCCGCCACCAGCGGCTGACCACGGCCAGCCTCTATCTCTATGCCAGGGCAGAAGAGACCGGCCGCAAACCCCGCAGTGGCGGTGCCGTGCGGTTGGCCTATGGAGCCTCAGACCTCGATATTGCCGGCTGCATTGATGAGGCGGCCGAGCGCACCATCTCCCACCTCGACTACGCCCCCATCGACACCGGCCACTACACCTGCGTGTTTAGTCCGGAAGCCTTTCTGGATTTGGTTGGCGCCTTCAGCAGTCTGTTTAACGCCAGGGCCATCCTCGATGGGGTGAGTCTGAGCAGCCGGGAGTCGCTCGACCACCAGCTGGCGGCACCGTTTCTCTCCATCCACGACAACGGCCTGAACCCGGGCAACGTCGGCGCATCGGCCTTCGATGGAGAAGGCACCCCCACCAAGCCCCTGGCCCTCCTCGAGGGTGGCATGATCCAGAATTTTCTCCATTCGGAAGCCACCGCCCGGGCCTTCGGGGTGGCACCCACGGGCCACGCCGGCATGGGCTCCAAGGTTTCGGTGGGCCCCGACTGGTTTGAAATCAGCGCCACCCCCGGCAGTGATGGCGGCCAACAGGGCCTCAATCACCTAGGCGAAGGCAGCCCCCTTGTGCTGATTGAGTCGCTCTCCGCGCTCCATGCCGGAGTCAAAGCCAGCCAAGGCTCCTTCTCCCTGCCCTTTGATGGCTGGCTGATCCAGAACGGCCAACGCCGTTCCATCGAAGCCGCCACCGTGGCTGGTGACATCCGCACCCTGCTCAAGGGCCTGGTGGGATTCGAGGGTCCAGCCAAGGTGACCCCCGATGGCCTCTGTCCCCACGTGTGGGTGGATGGACTCTCCATCACCGGCGAGGCCTAGGCCCTAAGCCAGCGGCACCCCATGAAGATCCTGTTCTGGGGCACCCCTACCTATGCCATAGCCAGCCTGAATGCGCTGGTGGAAGCTGGCCACGAACTTCTGGGGGTGGTGAGTCAACCGGATCGACGCCGGGGACGGGGCAAGGAGCTGATGCCCTCCCCGATCAAAGCCCGGGCCCTGGAGCTGGGATTACCGGTGTTCACCCCGGAGCGCATCCGCAAGGATCTCGCCTGCCAGGAGCAACTCGCAACCCTTGGAGCTGATGCCTACGTGGTGGTGGCCTTTGGCCAAATTCTGCCCCCAGCGATCCTGGCCCACCCCCCCTTTGGCTGCTGGAACGGCCATGGCTCCCTGCTGCCCCGCTGGCGGGGGGCGGGCCCAATCCAGTGGTGTTTGCTAGAGGGTGATAGCCAAACAGGCGTGGGGGTGATGGCCATGGAAGAGGGCCTCGACACCGGCCCGGTTCTGCTGGAACGCAGCCTGCCCATTGGCCTTCTGGACAACGCCCATCACCTGGCCGAAGGCCTCGCCGATCTCACCGGATCCCTGCTGGTGGAAGCATTGCCGCTGATTGAACAGGCTGGGCCAGGGAGCCAGGCGGATCGCTGGGCCCGCCTGGGGCTCCAGAGCCAAAGCGAGCAGGGCATGACCTACGCCCGCCAGCTGGTGAAAGACGACTTTCTGCTCGACTGGAGCCAAAGCGGGTTGGCTCTACACCGCAAGGTGATGGGCCTCTATCCCGGGGCCCACAGCCCCTGGGCCGGCAAGCGGCTCAAGCTGTTGGCCACCGAACCCCTGGTTCAACGGCTCCGCGACCAACTCAGCCCCGAAGCCAGGTCCTTGGCCGACCAATGGGGCCTGACCCCCAATGCAAGCGTTCCCCCTGAACCGGAACCCCCCAGGCCAGCCCCGGGGACGGTATTAGCCATTGAGCCGGGCGTTGGCTTGGTCATTGCCACCGGTGGCTGCCCCCTGCTGCTCCGCTCTGGTCAATTGGAGGGCAAGGCATCGGCCGAAGGCCAATCGTTGATCCAACAACTCGCTGCATGCCCCGGCCAACAATTCGGCTGAGAGGGCTTTGATGAGCACTTACTCACTTGCATGCTGCCGCGGGTCCCGCCTAGAGCAAGACATACGCCGATGTAGGGGCAGCCATGGCCAGCGACCTGTCTTTTGTGAATGAAGCCGGCAACGGTTGTGTGATTTATAGGGAAACCACCGGTTCCTACGTGGTGGGCCTCCAAAGAAAGCCCACCCAGCGGCGCAAGGTCCCCACATTGGCCTGCGCCTACGCCACCTGCCAGGACCTGGGGGCAGAAGTTCCAATCACTGGGACTCCCACGGGTGGGGATTGCGGCGACGCCATCAACAGCCAGGGCTAACAGGCTGCCTTTTCTAAAACCACCTTGCGGTGCAGGGCATGCAATCCCTCTAGCTGGTTGTGCACGGACACCAGTTGGTCGCGGATGTGCTGGCTGTTGTCGAGGCGGTCGAGGGAGAGGAGCATCGACTCAATTTGGGTCTTGCAACTGATCAGCACACGGCACTCGGGTGATCCGGGCTCGTAGGGCATCCTCGTCAGAAGTAAAAACCTATCTGAGCCCATCAACCGCAAAGCCACTGTGTTCGTCGCTGCAGTTCTCACTGTTAACGACCACCCCAAGGGGGATGGCTCCTAGCGACCACCGGCGGGGCGCCGTCCGGTCCGTTTCGGCGCGGCCTGGCCTGCTCCGGGGTGGGTGCTACGCCCGCGGGGGGCTGAGCTCGGACGACGGCCCTTACCCCTGCCTCCACTCAGATCAAGGGGGGCAGCCTTGAGAACCTTCGGTTCGAAACCTGCAACCTCCTGGCGGGGCAAGGAGTTGCCGATCAGACGCTCAATCGCCCGCAACAATTCAACTTCTTCAGCAGCCACAAGGGAAATGGCGTGGCCATTGTGGCCGGCCCGCCCCGTGCGGCCAATGCGGTGCACGTAGTCCTCCGCCTGGTTGGGGAGATCCAGGTTGACCACGTGGGGTAACTGGTGGATGTCGATACCGCGGGCCGCCAAATCCGTAGCCACCAGAACCCGCAGGGCACCACTTTTGAAATCGGAAAGGGCTCGGGTACGGGCGCCCTGGCTCTTATTGCCGTGGATGGCAGAAGCCGCCATCCCTTCCTTGGTAAGGCGCTCGGCCATGCGATTGGCCCCATGCTTGGTGCGGGAGAACACCAGCACCTGCTGCCAGTCGTTGACCCGAATCAGGTGGCTCAGGAGATCGGGCTTGCGGTCCATGTCACAGGGGTGCAGCAGGTGCTCCACCGTGGGGGCCGCGCGGTTTTCAGGGGTGGCCTGGAGCTGCACCGGTTGGTGCAACAAACCGGTGGCCAGCCGACGAATATCCCCTGAGAAGGTCGCTGAGAACAGCAGATTTTGGCGCTTGGGAGGCATCAACGCCAGGATTTTCTGGATGTCGCGGATAAAACCCATATCCAGCATGCGATCGGCCTCATCGAGCACCAAGATCTCCACCCGATCCAGGCGTAGGGCCTTTTGTTGATGGAGGTCCATCAACCGGCCTGGGGTGGCCACCAGGATGTCGGTTCCCCGCTGCAGGCGAGTGATCTGGGGATTGATCTTTACCCCACCGAAAACCACGTCACTACGCAGGTCGAGGTAGTGGCCATAGGCCTTGACGTTCTCCGCCACCTGGGCAGCCAATTCCCTGGTGGGGGTGAGCACCAACGCCCGCACAATCCCGGCGCGGGCGGGGGGCCCATGGCGCAACCGCTCGAGCATCGGCAAGGTGAAGCCAGCGGTTTTGCCGGTGCCCGTTTGGGCAGCAGCCATCACATCGTGGCCAGCCAGAACAGCAGGAATGCACTGACCCTGGATTGGTGAGGGCTTGGTGTAGCCCTTCTCGGCTACGGCCTTAAGAATCGGCTCCCCTAAACCGAGGGAGGCGAAATCAGGAGCGGCTTGCGAAATCGCGTTAACAATCAGATGTCTCCACCCTAGGGGCCGCCGAGATCCCGATCCTCCGGTCACGAATCAAGCTTCGCCCTGGAGCTTGAAGTGGGCACAGCGCTCGCAGGGGCCATCGGGCAAGACAGCACAGCGCAGCAAGGGGCTGCGGGCATTGAAGTGGCAACTGGGATCACCAATCACCCATTGATTGCCCCACCAGCGGGCGTCGTTGGGTTGGGCCTGGGCCTTCACCTGCAAGGCAACGGAAGCCAACGTGTAGAGGCCATCAATCAGTTTGTAGCGGTGGCTCCGCTGCAACACCAAGTAACTCTGGTTGTCTACGACGAACCAGCGTCCCGGCTGGGGCACATCGGCCAGGGCCTCCACATCGAAGTTAGTTAGCAGGGACTCGTTGCCGCTCTGGCGCAACTCAATTCGCATCAGCCTCGAGCGCTGTCGGGCAGCTCAGCAGCCTGAAGGGGATTGCGCTTCGAGAAGCCCCAAGCAAACAGAACAGCAACGAGCAGCAACAACGACCATTCCGGGAGATCGAAATCAGGAACGAGCAGCCGCAACAGCAGCCTGAAACCCACAAAGCCAACCGCCAAGTAACCGGCAGTTTCCAGGTGTTGGTACTGCTCAAGCCAGCGGATAAACAGTTCTGCTGTCAACCGCAGGGCGATCACCCCGACCACCCCTCCGGCCATCACGAGCAACAAGCGATCGGTCACCGCCACAGCTGCCGCCACACTGTCGAGGGAGAAGGCCAGATCGGTGAGAGCCAAGGTGATCACCACCGACGACAGGCCCTTGGCGGCACCAACAAGGCCCCCTTGGCCTGGGCTCCCAATCCCTTCTGCCCCAGGCTCCAGTTCGGCCATCGGGCTTAGATCGGCTGAAGCATTCAGCTCAGCCGGAGCAGGGGCCAAGACCTTGACCAGGTGACTTCCACAGAGCCAAAACAAGTAGCCGGCAGCCAGGAGCTGCAGGGGCCAGAAGTTCAAGACCCACTGGGCCGCCACGATTAAACCAAGGCGAAAAACCAGGGCGAGGGCAAGGCCCAGATTGAGGGCCTGGCGCTGACTAGCCGGATCGTCGAGGCCGCGAGCGATGGCGGCAAGAGCAATGGCATTGTCGGCCGAAAGAACAATCTCAAGGGCTACCAGCAAGGGCAGGAGCACCAGCACCTCAGCCCATTGATCGGCTTGCTGAAGCAGGGGTGTTAGCGATTGGATCGACTCCGCTTCCAAAATGCTGCAGCGGGCCTAAGGAGGGTCCACTCTAGGAAGTCCGTTGGCGCAAGGAGCCCACTAGCCATGCAGCTCGAGGCCCAGTTGGTGCATGCCGAACCCGGCAACCGGGTGGTTCTAGTGCGGGCATTGGCCAAGGACCAATGCCTGGGCAGCGCCCTGGGGGAAGCCCCAACGGCCGAAGAAGCGGAAGATCGAGCCAGCACCCGATTGTTGGCAAGAATTGCCCCCCCCCCAGGTCCAATCTCCCAGCCACCTAACAAGCCCCTTAGCCAGTCCCAGACC
>Ga0007796_10000058_pt1 | contig 25005 bp, 25 predicted proteins | sample CryBogmetaGMA0M_FD_60373 | JGI IMG/M metagenome (GOLD analysis project Ga0007796, IMG submission 60373) | Freshwater microbial communities from Crystal Bog, Wisconsin, USA - MA0M | ecosystem: Environmental > Aquatic > Freshwater > Lake | place: Crystal Bog, Wisconsin, USA | collected 2009-07-06 | reverse complement strand
AGCACCCCCAGTCCGCTCACGAGTGCCCCCACCAGTTTCGGGGGTGACGAGGCGCGTGGCTCGCTCATCGGGCTGGCACCGGCATGGCCTGCGGCAGTGGCCATGGCGAGGCGTTAGCCTCGAAGATCACGCGGACGCGATCACCGATCCTGGCGCTGGCAGGGTCGCTGCCACGCCAGTTCATCATCATGCGAAAGCCCTCGTCGAGGTCGATCAGCGCGATCACATAGGGCACGTCATCTTTAAACGCGGCGGTGGGTGCGCGATGCACGGTGGTGTGCGAGTGGATGCTGCCGCTTGCCGCCGACTGCTGCCATTGCAGCGCGCGACTGCCGCAGGCCGGGCAATGTCTGGCCGGCGGAAACTGGGCGCGCGCGCAGCCGGTGCAGCGCTGGTAAAAAAGTTTTCCCTGCGCCGCCGCCTCCCAGAACGGCAGGGTCTCGGCGGTGGGCTTGGGCAGCGGTTTAGCCGGTGTCATGAGCGCCCCAGAATCAGTGAGCAGTGCGCAGACAGGATGCCGCCGTCGCCATGGACGAAGGCGGTCTGGGCGTCTTTGACCTGTCTCGCGTCGGCCTCGCCGCGCAACTGGCGAACCGCCTCGACGATATGGAACATGCCGCCGGCCGCACCCGAGTGCCCGAAGGACAGCAGACCGCCATGGGTATTGCAGGGCAGCGTGCCGCCCAGGCCGAGTTCGCCGGCGAGCGCTGCGACGCCGGCCTGCCCGCGCTCGAAAAAGCCCATCGATTCGAGCTCGACCAGCAGGGTGATGGTGAAGGAATCGTAGATCTGCGCGACATCGATCTGCGCAGGCGTGAGGCCGGCCTGCGCAAACGCGCGCTGCGACGACTGCTTGCAGCCGAAATCGGTCAGGCTGGGCGCGGCCACGATGTGTTCGTGGGTGTGGCCCTGACCCATGCCGAGCACCTTGAGCGGCGCGCGCGTGTCACGACCGGCATCGGCGGCGCTCACGATCACCGCAGCGCCGCCGTCCGACACCAGACAGCAGTCGAGCAGGCGCAGCGGCGAGCTGATCACCCGCGAGCGCATCACATCGTCGAGGCTGATCGGTTCGCGCTTGTGCGCATCGGGATGGCGGGCGGCATGGCGGCGGTGTTCGACCGCGATCGCGGCAAGCTGCTCGAGGGTGGCGCCGTATTCATGCAGATAGCGCTGCGCGACCAGGCCATAGGCCGGCGGAATGCCGATGCCATAGGGCCGCTCGAACTGCGCATGGCCGAATTCGGCCAGCGCAGCGACCGCGCCGTCGCGCGACATGCCGGTGGCGCGGTTGTCGCCGGTCACGCACAGAACATGGCGGCACTGGCCGGTGGCCACCAGCGACTCGGCGAGCATCACCATGATGCAGGCGGTGGTGCCGCCCGACTGCAGGGCGGTGCAGACATTGGGATGAATGCCGACGAATTCGCAAAACGCCGAGGCCAGCATCGGATGCGGCTCGGCCAGCGAATAAGCGCACAGCACGCCGTCGATGTCCGACCACTGCAGGCCGGCGTCATCGAGCGCACCGCGCGCGGCCTCTTCATGCAGGCTCATGCAGCTTGAGCCGGCAATCTCGCCGACCCGGGTGTTGGCAACGCCGCTGATCATGCTCAGAGCCCGCGGCTGATGATGTCCTTGCAGACCTCGGAGGTGCCGCCGGCGATCCGCGTCACGCGCGCATCCACCCAGGCGCGTCCGATGCCGTATTCGTTCGAATAGCCATAGCCACCGTGCAGCTGCAGGAATTCGTCGAGGTATCGGCCAAGCAGTTCGGTCGAGGTCAGTTTGGCCATCGCGGCCTTTTCGCTGGTGATGCCGCCATTGATGTGTTCAGTGATGCAGTCGTCGACGAAGCTGCGCAGCATCGTGATGTAGGCCTTGGCTTCGGCCAGCTTGAACTTGGTGTTCTGGAACTCGGCGATCGGCGCACCGAACACCTTGCGCTCGCGCACATACTTGATGGTGGCCTCGAGGTTGGCCTCGAGGATTGCGCAGGATCGCACCGCAATCACCAGCCGCTCCTGCGGCAACTGCTGCATCAGATAGACGAAGCCGCGGCCCTCTTCGCCCACCAGATTGCCGATCGGCACCCGCACATTGTCGAAGAAGAGTTCGGCGGTGTCCTGAGCCTTCAGGCCGATCTTGTCCATCGGCTGACCCTTGGTAAAGCCCGGTGTGCCGGCTTCGACCGCAATCAGCGACACGCCCTTGGCGCCGGCCGCCGGGTTGGTCTTGCAGGCCACCAGCACCACGCCGCAATTGGCGCCGTTGGTGATCCAGACCTTCTGGCCGGAGATGACCCAGTGGTCGCCATCACGTACCGCGCTCGTGCGAATGCTCTTGAGATCGCTGCCGGTGCCGGGCTCGGTCATGCCGATCGAGGCGACGATCTCGCCGCGGCACAGTCTGGGCAGCAGATGCTGCTTGAGCGCTTCGCTGCCGTAATGCATCAGATAGGGCGAGACCATGTCCGAATGCACCGGGATGCCGGTGCTGGCACCCACGCGGGCCATCTCTTCGGTGACCACGCAGGCATGCAGGAAGCTGCCGCCGCCGCCGCCGTAGTCGGTCGGGATGGTGGTGCACAGCACACCGGCTTCGCCGGCCTTGCGCCAGAACTCCTTGGGCGTGATGCCGGCCTTTTCCCACTCGCGAAAGTGGGGGGCGACTTCGCGTTCGGCAAAGCGGCGAACCTGCTCGCGAAAGAGCTCGTGTTCTTCTTCGAAGAGGGTTCGGGTCATGGTGTCTCGCTCGATGCTGTTGACGGGGATGGTGTGCCGGCGTTCGGCCTGGCGAATGGTGTTCTTGCCTTAGAATGGTCGCACAGTGTCGGTCCTTCGACCACTTTCAATTCATCTGAATTTTTCCGACAGGAGCTTGGCATGGGACAACTCGACGGCCGCGTGGCCATCGTCACCGGATCGGGTCGCGGCATCGGTCAGCAGATCGCGCTCAGGCTGGCACGTGCCGGCGCAAAGATCGTGGTCAACGACATCGATGAGGCGCCTGCGCTCGAGACCATCGCGCTGATCCGTGAGGCGGGCAGTGAAGCGGTCGCCTGCAATGGCGACGTCGCCGCGGTCGACTTCGGCGAGCACATCGTGAAAACCGCGGTCGAGACCTTTGGCGATGCCCACATCGTGGTGAACAACGCCGGCTACACCTGGGACAGCGTCATCCAGAAGATGACCGACGAGCAGTGGGATGCGATCCTCGACGTCCATCTGAAGGCGCCGTTCCGGATCCTGCGCGCGTTCTTTTCGCACCTGAAGCCGGCCGTCGAGCGCGAGACCGCCGCCGGCCAGCGCATCGTTCGCAAGGTGGTCAATATCTCCTCCACCTCGGGTGTCAACGGCAATGCCGGGCAGTCCAATTATTCGGCGGCCAAGGCCGGCATCACCGGACTGAGCCGCACGCTGGCCAAGGAGTGGGGTCGCTATCACGTGACCGTCAATTCGGTGGCTTTCGGCTATATCCAGACCCGCCTGACCAAGCCGCTGCAGGAAGGCGAGGCCGGGACGATCGAGATGCAGGGCCGTGAGGTCAAGATCGGCGTGCAGGCCGGTCGCATCGCGGCGATGTCGCAGATGATCCCGCTCGGTCGCGGCGGCACGCCGGAAGAAGCCGCCGGCTCGGTCTATCTGTTCTGCAGCCCCGACAGCGACTATGTCAGCGGTCAGACCCTGGTTGTCAACGGCGGTCTCTGAACGATGCCGGTAGCCGACCTTCAGGCCGCGGTCGATTCGCTGCGCGAGTCGGCCCGCATCGAAACCACGCCCTGCGGCGACGGCCGCATGGTGTGGCGCCGCTGGGGCAAGGGCCAACCGCTGGCGCTGTTTCACGGCGGCGGCGGCAGCTGGGAGCACTGGGCGGCCAATATCGCATCGCTGTCGCAGCACCGCGAGATCTGGTGCCCCGACTTTCCGTCCTTCGGCGATTCCGGCGATGTGCCGGCGCCCGGGCAGGTTGATGAGATCGCGCAGATCACCGCCGACGGACTCGACCAGCTGTTTTCGCAGCCGATCGACATTGCCGGATTCTCGTTCGGTGCGATGGTCGGCACCCTGATCGCCCATCATCGTCCGGGTCGGGTCGGGCATCTCATCCTGGTGGGGGCGGCCTCGCTCGGCGTGCCGCGCAACCATCCGCCGCTGCAGGTCTGGCGCAAGGCCACCGATCCGGTGCAACGCATGGCGCTGCACCGAACCAATCTCCACATTCTGATGCTCGCCAGCCGCGAGCCCGATGAGGCCGCGCTGGCGCTGCACTCGCGCAATGTCGAGCGGGCCCGCTACAACGGCCGCCGTCTCGCCTTCAGCACCCGGCTCCTTGATCTGCTCGATGCCCTCGACGTCACCCGGCTCGATGCAATTTATGGCGAGTTCGATGCCACTTGCGACGGCAATCTGGCACTGGTCGAATCAGTGATCCGCGAGCGCCGTCCCGAGGCCCGTCTGATCGGCATTCCCGGTGCCGGCCACTGGGTGCAATACGAGAGGGCGGCCGCCTGCGAAGCGGCGATCCTGGAACTGCTCGCCGGCTGAGTCGAAGCGGGGGCGGCGGGTATAATCGCGGGCTGGTTGTCTGATTCAGACCGCCATCCCCACCCTTTTTCACTTCTTCAGGTCTTTCATGAAAATTCTCGTGCCAGTCAAGCGAGTGGTCGACTACAACGTCAAAGTGCGCGTCAAGAGCGACGGCACGGGTGTCGACATTGCCAACGTCAAGATGTCGATGAATCCCTTCGATGAAATCGCGGTTGAAGAGGCGATTCGTCTGCGCGAAAAAGGCATTGCCACCGAAGTGATCGCGGTGAGCTGCGGTACCGCGGCGTGTCAGGAAACGCTTCGCACCGCCATGGCAATCGGTGCTGACCGCGCCATCCTGGTCGAAGTCGGTGCCGACGACGACCTGCAGCCGCTGGCGGTCGCCAAGCTGCTCAAGGCGGTGGTCGAGCGCGAGCAGCCCGGCCTGTGCATTCTCGGTAAGCAGGCGATCGACGATGACGCCAACCAGACCGGTCAGATGCTGGCGGCGCTGACCGGCATGCCGCAGGCCACCTTCGCCTCGAAGGTCGAGATGGCCGACGGTCGTGCGCTGGTGACCCGCGAGGTCGACGGTGGTCTTGAGACCCTCTCGATCCGCATGCCGGCGGTGGTGACCACCGACCTGCGCCTGAATGAGCCGCGCTATGTCACGCTGCCCAACATCATGAAGGCCAAGAAAAAGCAGCTCGATGTCCTCAAGCCCGCCGATCTCGGCGTCGACATCGCGCCGCGTCTGAAGACCCTCAAGGTCGCTGAACCCGCCGGTCGCAAAGCCGGCATCAAGGTGCCGGATGTCGCGGCACTGGTCGACAAACTCAAAAACGATGCAAAGGTGATCTGACATGGGCGCTCTCGTCATTGCTGAACACGACAACCACGCGATCCGTGGCGGCACGCTCAATGCGGTCACTGCGGCACTCAAATGCAGCCCCGATGTCACCGTCCTGGTGGCCGGTGGCGGCTGCGCCGCAGCCGGTGCTGCGGCGGCCGCAATTGCCGGTGTCTCGAAGGTGCTGCTGGTCGATGCGCCCCACCTGACCGAGCAGCTCGCCGAGGCGCTTGCCGAGCAGGTGCTCGCAGTGGCCGGCGGCTACACCCACATCCTTGCCCCGGCGACCGCTTTCGGCAAGAACGTGACCCCGCGCGTGGCTGCGCGGCTCGACGTTGCCCAGATTTCCGACGTCACGATGGTCGAGTCTGCCGACACCTTCCAGCGTCCGATCTATGCCGGCAACGCGATCGCCACCGTGCAATCAGCCGATCCGGTCAAGGTCATGACGGTTCGCACGACCGCCTTCGATCCGGCAGCGGCCACCGGTGGTTCGGCGGCAATCGAGTCGGTGGCGGCTGCTGCCGATCCGGGCATCTCGACCTTCATCAAGCGCGAAGTCGCCAAGAGCGAGCGTCCCGAGCTGGCCGGCGCCAAGATCGTGGTATCGGGCGGTCGCGGCATGGGCAGCGCCGAAAACTTCAAGGTCCTCGAGCCGCTGGCCGACAAGCTCGGTGCGGCCATGGGCGCCTCGCGTGCCGCGGTCGATGCCGGCTATGCTCCCAACGACTGGCAGGTCGGCCAGACCGGCAAGATTGTCGCGCCACAGCTCTATGTGGCGGTTGGCATCAGCGGCGCGATCCAGCATCTGGCCGGCATGAAGGACTCCAAGGTCATCGTGGCGATCAACAAGGACGCCGAGGCGCCGATCTTCGGCGTGGCCGACTACGGCCTGGTGGGCGATCTCTTCGAGGCCGTCCCCGAGCTGGCCGGCAAGATCTGACCCCACCCCGACCAGGCACCCAGATCCATTGAACAGAAGGCGCGCGGCATGAGCTATCAGGCACCGGTCAAGGACATGATGTTCACCATCCGTGAACTCGCGGGTCTGGCGCAGGTTCGCCAGTTGCCCGGTTTTTCGGATGCTACCGACGACACTGTCGAGGCGGTGCTCGAAGAATCTGCGCGTTTCAATGGTGAGGTGCTGGCGCCCCTCAACTGGGCGGGCGATCTGAAGCCGGCCACGGTCGCCGACGGCGTCGTCACCACCACCCCGGGTTTTCGCGAAGCGTTTCGTGCGTTTGGCGAGGCCGGATGGCAGGGCGTACAACACCCCGAGGCTTTCGGTGGTCAGGGCTTGCCCAAGCTGGTGGCGACCGCCTGCGGTGAGATGCTCAACAGCGCCAACCTCTCGTTTGCGCTGTGCCCGCTGCTGACCGACGGTGCGATCGAGGCGCTGCTGACTGCCGGGACACCGGCGCAGCAGCAGGGTTTCATCCCGCGCATGATCAGCGGCGAATGGACCGGCACCATGAACCTGACCGAGCCGCAGGCCGGCTCCGACCTGTCGCTGGTTCGCTCGCGTGCCGAACCGCAGGGCGATGGGTCATTCCGCATCTTCGGCCAGAAGATCTACATCACCTTCGGTGAGCACGACATGGCCGAGAACATCGTCCATCTGGTGCTGGCCCGCACCCCGGGATCGCCCGAAGGCGTCAAGGGCATCTCGCTGTTCATCGTGCCCAAGTTCCTGATTGATGCGCACGGCAAGCTCGGTGCCCGCAATGACGTGTTCTGCACCTCGGTCGAGCACAAGCTCGGCATCAAGGCGAGCCCGACTGCGGTGCTGCTCTACGGCGACGGCAAGTTTCCGGTGGCCGCTGCAGCCGGTCAGACGCCGGCGGCCGGTGCCCTGGGCTGGCTGGTCGGCGAAGAAAATCGCGGCCTCGAATACATGTTCGTGATGATGAACGCCGCGCGATTTGCGGTCGGCATGCAGGGCGTGGCGATTGCCGAGCGCTCCTATCAGAAGGCGGTGACTTATGCCCGCGATCGGGTGCAGAGCCGCGCTGTCGAAGGCTCGTCGGGGCCGGTGGCGATCATCCAGCATCCCGATGTGCGACGCATGCTCATGACCATGCGTGCCCTGACCGAAGGATCCCGATCGCTGGCCTATGTGGCCGCGGCGGCCTATGACGCGGCGCATGCCTCGGCCGATCCGGCCACCGCCAAGGCGAACGCGACCTTCTATGAGTTCCTGGTGCCGATCGTGAAAGGCTTCTCGACCGAGATGAGCCTGGAGGTCACCTCGCTCGGTGTGCAGGTGCATGGCGGCATGGGCTTTATCGAGGAAACCGGCGCGGCCCAGTATTACCGCGATGCCCGCATCCTGACCATCTACGAAGGCACGACGGCGATCCAGGCCAACGACCTGATCGGACGCAAGACCGTTCGCGACGGCGGCCAGACCGCGCGCGCGGTGCTGTCCCGGGTGCGCCAGACGATTGCCGAGATGCCGGCCGATGGCGGCGATCTGCAGGCGATTGCCGCGCGACTGACCGAGGGCGCGCAGGCGCTGTCTGACGCCATCGATCATCTGGTGGCCCAGGGCAAGGGCGACGCCCGAGCGGTCTATGCCGGCAGCGTCCCTTATCTGATGCTCAGCGGCACGGTGCTGGCCGGATGGCAGATGGCCCGCGCTGCGCTGGCAGCGCAGACATTGCTGGCAGCGCCGGACGCCGACACCGCCTTTCTCAAGGCCAAGATCGGCACGGCGCGTTTTTATGCCGATCATGTCCTGTCGCGCGCGGGCGCCTATTGCGCGGCGATCGTGACCGGTGCCGCCGGAACCCTTGCTCTCGAAGAGGCCATGTTTTAGTTCGTGGCCGTCGAGCCGAACCACCTGACGATGCGATACAGAGGAGTCGGCCAATGTCTGCTGATTCGGTGAGGGCGGTGATGACCGCGAGCAGATCGGTGCTTCGCCAGTTGTCGACAGTGACCGGATCCATCGCGCTGTGCGCAGGTTTGCTTGGCCCGATGCCGGCCTGGGGTGCGACAAGCGCTTTGTCGGCGGGCACTGCACCGGCTGCTGCGCCTCGCGGCGACGGCGCAGTCACGACCATCTATCGGAATCAGCTGAAAGACGGCACGGTCGAATTCAGCGACCGACCTGCAACAGCGGGCGCCGGTGCGACCCATGTTGGTCATTCGACCTATCTCGTGCCCGATGCTGCCGATGCGCTCAGGCGCGCCGAGGCCGAGCGCGAGTACTGGCGAAAGCAGGCGGAAGCCTTCGAGGCGCGCACTCAGCAGCGAGAGGCACAAGCCGCTGCCGCGGCGACGCGCCGGACTCAGGCGGCAAGCCAGCCGGCCAGGGTGTCGTCCTATGACCCGGAGCTGCTCCCGCGGACGGTGTATTACCTGCCTGGCTGGCCTGTCAACCGCGCGATTGCGCCGCAAATCGTGCCAGGTGCCGGCTATGGGCCGGCGTATCGCGCATCGGTGGGCAGTGCGGTGCCCTTTGGCTTGCCCTATCGTCCCGGCGGTCTTTCACGCTAGTTTCGCCAAAACCATCGGCCATATCTCCCGAAAGCAGATATAATCGAAGGCTTTTTACGCAAAACTGCAAGGATTTCCTATGGTCGTTCTTCGTCTGGCGCGGGGTGGCGCAAAAGCCCGGCCCTTTTTTAATGTGATTGCCACCGACAGCCGCAACCGGCGTGATGGCCGCTTCATCGAGCGTCTTGGCTTTTACAATCCGATCGCCGCTGAAGGTGAGAATGGTCTTCGCCTGTCGCTCGATCGGATCGAATACTGGGTCAGCCATGGCGCGCAGGTCTCGCCGACTGTCCAGCGTCTGATCCGCGATTTCGCGGCCAAGCAAAAGGCTGCCGCGGCAGCTGTCTGATCGATCTTCCCCGATCGCAGGCCGCTTCTGTACCGCTCGCTTCCGGTCGGGTGAATCGATTGGTGGCTGCTGATCCGCTGCGAACGATTGCACTCGGGCGGATTATCGGTGCCTGGGGTGTTGGCGGTTGGGTCAAGGTCGAGCCCTTTGCCGGAGCTGGTGAAACTGCCCTGGTCAAGGCGCCGAGCTGGCATCTGATCCGCTCCGGCGGCCCGGCTGTAGCCGCGATTGATCAGTGGGTCGACGTCCTGCGGGCGCGTCGGCACAGTTCGGGTGTCGTCGCCAAGTTTCCAGACTGCGACGACCGTGACGCCGCCCTGGCCCTGAGGGGCTCCGAGGTTGGCGTGCGCCGATGCGATTTTCCGGCGCTTCCTCAAGGCCAGTTCTACTGGGTCGACCTGATCGGCTGCGAGATGTCGAATCCGGCGGGCGAGGCGCTTGGCCGGGTTACTGCGATTGACGATCACGGCGCGCATCCGATCATCGAAACCGATGCCGGCCTGCTGATCCCGTATGTCGATGCCTATCTGGTCGAGGTCGTGCCCGATGAGGGCCGCATCGTGGTCGACTGGCAGGCCGACTGGTCACGCTGAGTCGGCAAGGCCAGCATGGATATCGAGCTTGTCACGCTTTTTCCCGAGATGGTCGAGCCGGCCGCGCGCTTCGGCGTGACCGGGCGCGCCATCGAGCGCGGCATCTGGCGGCTGCGGTGCTGGAATCCCCGCGATCAGGCGACCGACGCCTATCGGCGGGTCGATGATCGGCCCTTCGGTGGCGGCCCCGGCATGGTCATGATGGCCGAGCCGCTGGCCGCGTGTCTGGCTGCCCTTCATGGCCGTCGCGCGGCCGATGGCCTGCCGCGCGCACGCGTGATTCATCTGTCGCCCACCGGTCTGCCGCTGACGCAAGCCAAGGTGGCCGAACTCGCCGCGTTGCCCGGGTTCGCGCTGGTGTGCGGCCGGTATGAGGCGATCGATCAGCGCCTGCTCGATGCCGAAGTCGATGAGGACATTTCGATTGGCGACTTCATCGTGTCGGGCGGCGAGTTGCCGGCGCTGTCGCTGATTGACGCCGTCGTGCGTCTGCTGCCGGGCGTCATGACCGATGCCGGATCGGCACTTCAGGATTCGTTTTCCGACGGTCTGCTCGAGGGGCCGCATTTCACCCGACCAGAGGTTTTTGGCGGCGTCGCGGTGCCCGAGGTCCTGATGTCGGGCCACCATGCGCGAATCGCCCGCTGGCGTCGGGAGGCCTCGTTGCGGCTCACAGCGCAGCGGCGCCCCGAGCTGATCGCGCAGGCTCGGCGTGATGGCCGCCTGAGCGCTCAGGATGAAGCATTTCTGCAGCAATTGAGTTAAACTAGTGGGCTTTGTTGCCTTTGGCTGCTGCGAGGCGTCCCCTGATCGAAGCTGATCTGACGCCATGGCAGGGTTTTCAGGCGCTTGTTGTTAAACATCCATCCTCTGGCCGGACCTTTTTTTCGGGCTTTGCCCCCTGCACCGGTGAACGATGGTTTCGGAGTGATCCCATGGATCTGATCAAGCAACTCGAACAGGAAGAGATCGCCCGCCTTGGGCGCGTCATTCCGCTTTTCGCTCCCGGCGATACCGTCGTGGTCAACGTGAACGTCGTCGAGGGCACGCGCAAGCGGGTTCAGGCGTATGAGGGCGTCGTGATTGCCAAGCGCAACCGCGGCCTGAACTCCTCGTTCATCGTGCGCAAGATCTCCTCCGGGGAAGGCGTCGAGCGGACCTTCCAGACCTACTCGCCGCTGATCGCCTCGATCGACGTCAAGCGTCGTGGCGATGTGCGTCGCGCCAAGCTTTACTACCTGCGCGAGCGCTCGGGCAAATCCGCGCGCATCAAGGAAAAGCTGCCGACGCGTGCCGCGGTGGCTGCCCCGGCCGCGAAGTAACTCGACTGCCGGACGGTCAGCGCTTTGAGCGGGTCCGACCGGTCTACGGAACGTCGGTTCATCACCGACCCTCGCACGGCGCCGGTCGACGACCGCGCGCCGCCGCTGCCTGCGGTTGATCCCGCTCGTCTCAGCCCTGAGGCGATTCGCCGGCGATTTCATCAGCCGCCCGATTGGGTGCCTGAGGTGATCGACGACCGCTATCGTTCTTCCCCCGATCTGCCCAGGGCTGCTGCCGTGCTGGTGCCTCTGGTATGTCGGGATGCCGGCCTGACGGTCCTGCTGACCGAACGCACGGCCCACTTGACCTCACACGCCGGGCAGGTGGCTTTTCCGGGGGGGCGCACCGAGCCCTCCGATGCCTCGCCGGTTGCCACCGCGCTGCGCGAGACCGAAGAAGAGATCGGGCTGCACCGCTCGCACATTGAAGTGCTCGGTGCGATGCCGCAGTACCTCACCGGCAGCGGTTTTGTGGTCACGCCGGTGGTGGGGCTGGTCGAGGCCGCTCATACCCTCACGCTGGATGACAACGAGGTCGCCGAAGCCTTCGAGGTGCCGCTGGCCTTTCTGATGGACCCCGCCAACCATCAGCGTCGCCTCTATCGCTGGTCGGACGGCGGGGAGCGGAGTTTTTTTGCCATGCCCTGGCGTGGCCCCGATGGGGCCGAACATTTCATCTGGGGCGTCACTGCTGCGATGATTCGCAATCTCTATCGTTTCGTCGCGGCATAATCGGCCATGGGTTTCATTGCACTCATTCTGGCGCTGACGCTGGAGCAGTTGCGCCCACTGCCCCGCGACAACGTCGTCCATCGCATGGCCTCGGGCTTTGCCGACTGGATCGCGGCCATGACGGATGCCGGCAGACGCCGGCACGGAATGTTCGGCTGGTTGCTGGCAATCGGATCGGCGGTGCTGGCAGTTCTACTGGCTCAGTGGTTCCTTGAGGCGATTCATCCGCTGCTGGTCCTCGCGCTGCATGTGGTCGTGGTCTACTTCACGATCGGTTTCAGGCAATTCAGTCACGCGTTTACCGAGATCCAGCTCGGGCTGGCCGCCAACGACCCCGATGGTGCCCGTCAGGCACTACAGCGCTGGATTCGTCGTCACGATCCGAGTTTCGTCGCGGCCGATCTGTCGGTCACCGAGCTGTGCCGGGTGGCGATTTCGCATGCGCTGATCGAAGCGCATCGCCATGTGTTCGGTCCGCTCTTCTGGTACATCCTGCTGCCGGGCGCGATCGGCCCGATCCTCTACCGCGGTGCCCAGTTTCTGGCTGAGCACTGGCCGAGAGATCAGGGGCGGTCGAGCCCATCCGACCGGCTGGTGGTGGGCTCGGGCGGCGCATCAGCTGCCGCCCCGATTCGCGAGCCTGGCCTGTCGCAAGCCGAGGACGTGCCCTATGGCTGGTTTGCCGATCAGGCCTATCGCTGGCTCGACTGGCTGCCGGTCAGGTTGGCAGCAGCAGGCTTTGCGGTGGTCGGCAATTTCGAAGACGCGGTGTATTGCTGGCGGGCAGCGTCGGCCGTTCATGTCGGTGACGCCCAGCGCCGGATTCTGCTGATGACCGGCAGCGGTGCCCTCGGTGTGCGATTGGCCGATCCGACGCTCGAGGCAGATATGCGCGGCGCCGACACGGTGCTTGAGGCCGATGAGCTCGCGGCGCCTCAGACTTCCGGCAGCTTCGAGTGGTCGGGTGCAGACCCCGACGCCGCCTCATTGCGCAGCGCGGTCGGCCTGGTCTGGCGGTCGGTGGTGCTCTGGATTCTGCTGTTTTCGATGCTGACCATCGCCAATTGGCTCGGCCGCTGAATCAACGCTCCGAGGGCTGCGCCGCGTCACGCAGTTGGACATACAACTCATAGCGTCGCGTATCAATCTGCGACTGCTCCAGAGCACGCCTGATCGCGCAGAACGGCTCGTGGCGATGGCTGCAGTTGTAATAGCGGCAATGCCCCAGCAGCGGCTTGAATTCACGTATGCCGTGTTCGAGTTCGCTGATCGACAGATGCGATAAGCCGAAGACCTGAAAGCCGGGTGAGTCGATGATTCGCCCGCCGCCGGCAAGGTCAAAACTGCGGGTGAAGGTGGTGGTATGCCGGCCGGTCTGAAGCGCCTGCGAAATGGCCTGGGTGCGCAGATCGGCGCCCGGCACCAGCAGATTGACCAGCGTCGATTTGCCCATGCCGCTTTGCCCGAGCAGCAGTGTCGTCTGATCGGCCAGGACCGGCTGCAGGGTCGCAACGGTTTCGGCCGGATGGTCGTGAGAGCCGACCCGCAGCACCCGGTAGCCGAGCGCTTCATAGACCGCAAGCCGATCTTCGATGGCGGCGATCGCGGGTGCGATATCGGCCTTGGTGGCAATCAGCAGGCAGGCGATGTCTTCGCACTCGGCAGCGATCAGGACTCTGAGGAGCAGTTCCTCCGAAAAGAGCGGCTCGCCGCTGAGCACGACCGCGACCTGATCGAGGTTGGCGGCGATGATCTTTTCGCGTCGGCTGTCGCTGCGGCGCAGCTTGTTTGTGCGGGCCACCACCGTGTCGATCACCGCCTGTCCGGCGCCAAGCTCGGTCCAGACGACCCGGTCGCCGGCCACCACGTCGGCATTGCGCCCGCGGGTGACCGCGCTGCGCTCCTCGCCGTTATCAGCCTTCAGCCAGAACTGTCGCCCATAGGCGGCGACTACGCTGGCCTGCGGCGCCTTGCCGCTCATCGGCTGCCTGCCTGCAGGACGCTGCCGGGCAGGCACAGCCGACTCATCGCTGCGCTCGCTCGCGGTAAATCGCGTCGGTGCGGGCTGCGCAGATGAAATCGTTGATCGTGACGCCGCTCGCCGAATGCGTGCGCCAGATCACGGTGCAGCGATCGTAGCCAACCGCAAGATCGGGGCTGTGGTCTTGGCCGTCGGCCATCCAGGCGAGCGCGTTGACGAAGCCGATGGTTTGCCACCAGCCGTCAAAGCGGAATCGGGCCTCAATCGCACCGTCGGTGTATCGCCATGCAGGCAGCACCGCGAGCTGGGCTGCGATTGCCTCGGTGCTGACGGCATCGCGCGTGCCAAGCGGTCTGCATTGGCCGGTTTGCAACTGCTCAAGGCTTGCGGGTGTCGTCATGTTGCCGTGCCGGGCAACTCGCGACCGACCATCGCGCCATGCCCTGCTCTTGAAGCACCGAGTCCGGCGAGATGCTTCAGACGCAGCGCTGCCGGTGGATGCGAATCATAGAAAGCCGAGTGAATCGGATCGGGCGTGAGCGTCGAGGCGTTGTCTTCATAGAGTTTGACCAGCGCCTGGCTCAGATGTTCGGCGCTGGACTGGCGCGCCGCAAAGGCGTCGGCCTGAAACTCGTGACGGCGCGACAGCCAGCTGCCCAGCGGTTGCACAATGAACGTGAAGGCCGGCAGCACCAGAAAGAACAGCAGCAGCGCATAGCCGCCAAGCCCGTCACCGGCCTGTGGCGTCGCTCCCAGGCCCTGATAGAACCAGGGCTGGCGCGACAGCCAGCCGAGCAGCCACAGACCCGCCAGGCTGAGGGCAAAGCTCATCACGATCCGCTTGATGATGTGGCGGTGGGCAAAATGGCCGAGTTCGTGGGCCAGTACCGCTTCGATTTCATCGGGCGACAGCCTGGCCAGCAGCGTGTCGAAAAAGACGATCCGCTTGCTGCGCCCGAAGCCGGTGAAATAGGCATTGCCATGGGCCGAGCGCTTGCTGCCGTCCATCACAAACAGGCCTTTGGAGGCAAAGCCGCAGCGGGCGAGCAACTGCTCGACCCGATCGCGAACCGACCCTGCCTCCAGCGGCACGAACCGGTTGAAGAGCGGGGCGATCACGGTCGGGTAAAGCACCAGCACCGCGAGATTGAAGGCCATCCAGACCGCCCAGGTCCAGAGCCACCAGAACTGGCCGGCGCGCTCCATCAGCCAGAGCACCGCCATCAGCAGGGGCAGGCCCAGGACGATGGCAATCAGTGTGCCGCGGGCCAGGTCGGTGAGAAAGAGCGCCGGCGTCATGCGGTTGAAGCCGAAATGCTTTTCGAGCCCGAACTGCCGGTACCAGGACAGCGGGATGTCGATCGCGCCCGCGATCAGGGCGACCGCGCCGATCAGCAGGACCTGGCGCCAGAACGGGCTGTCGGGCATCGCGGTGCGCAGCAGATCGGCCACCAGGCTGATGCCGCCGAAGACGGTAAAGCCCAGCAGCACCACCGCGCCCAGCACCGCCTCGATCATGGACAGCCGCACCCGTGCCACGGTGTAGTCGGCTGCGCGCTGATGGGCCGACAGCGAGATGCGTTCGGCGAAGTCGGCCGGCACGTCGTTGCGATGGCGCGCCACATGGCGGATCTGGCGGGTGGCGAGCCACAGGCGGGTGGCCATCGACAGCAGCAGCGCGGCCAGGAACATGACGGTCAGGGTGAGGGCAGGGGATAGGGTCACGCGTGGGTCGAGGCGGTTTGGGCCTCGTGAGACAATCGAAGCGGAGAAAAATTATGTCACAGCCCTTGCCCGCGACCCCGAATGAATCCCATCTGATCTGGGTCGACATGGAAATGACCGGGCTCAAGCCCGAAGTCGACCGCATCATCGAGGTGGCGGTGGTGGTCACCGACAGTGCGCTCAACCTGCTCGCGATCGGGCCGGTGCTGGCAATTCATCAGCCCGAGTCAGTCATGTTGGCGATGGACGCCTGGAATACCGCGACGCACGGGCGCTCCGGTCTGACCGCCCGAGTGCGTGAATCCACCGTGACCGAGGCGCAGGCGCAGGCTGTGCTTCTCGAATTCCTTCGGCCCTGGGTGCCCGCCGGCAAGTCGCCGATGTGCGGCAACTCGATCGGCCAGGACCGACGCTTCATGGCCCGGACCATGCCCGAGCTCGAATCCTTCTTTCACTATCGCAATCTCGACGTTTCGACGATCAAGGAATTGTGCAAACGCTGGCGGCCCGAGGTGGCGCGGTCCTTTGCCAAGCGCAGCGCTCACACCGCGCTGGCCGACATCGAAGAGTCGATCGACGAATTGCGCCACTACCGCGAGCATTTCTTCCGGATGAACGCCGAGCCGCCGGCCTCACCCGCCTAGCGGGTCGTACTGTCGATCTGGCGTCGGGCGACGCGCTCGAACAGCACCATCAGCGACAGGCCGGCCAGTGCGACCGCGGCAACCGCCGCGATCCAGAAGCCGGCCACGCCCATCTCCAGACCGAATGCCAGTCCCCATCCGGCGCCCAGGCCAACCCCCCAGAGTGAGACTGCGAAGATCACCATCGGCGCGACCGTGACCTTCCAGGCGCGCAGTGCAAAGGCGACGGTGCACTGCATGGCGTCAAAGACGTGATACGCCGCGACCAGTGCCAGTAAAGACACGGCCACGCTGGCCACTGCCGGGTTGCTGGTATAGGCATGAGCGAGTGGCTCGCGCAGCGCAAACACCACGATGGCGGTCAGGATTGCAAGCCCCACGACCAGCTGGATGCCATGCCAGCCGATGCGCCGCGCCGCGGCCGGGTCGGCTGCGCCGAGTTGCTGGGCCGAGAGCACGCCGGCTGCGCCCGAGAGCGCAAGCGGCAGCATATACAGTGCTGCGGCCACATTCGAGACGATCGCATGCCCGCCGACCGTCTCGGTGCCCAGGCGCGCGACCATCAGCGTGACCATGTTGAAGGCACTGACATCGATCAGATAGGTCCCGCCGATCGGCAGGCCCATCCGCATCAGTTCCTTGAGCGCCGGCCACTTCGGCCAGCCCAGGCCGTGCAGGGCGAAAGGCCGATAGAAGCTGCTTCGCCGCAGCATCAGCCAGCCGATCATGGCCGAGATCCAGTACATCACTGCGGTGGCCACGCCACAGCCCGCAGCGCCCATGGGTGAAAAGCCTGATAGACCGAGCGCCGGGATACCGTCCCAGCCGCCGATAAAGAGCAGATTGAGCGGCACCTTGCAGACCGGGCCAAGCAGGTTGATCGCCATGACCACTCGCGGGCGCGAGACCGCAACATTGAAGGTGGTGAAGGCCCTGAACCACAGCGCCGCCGGCAGCCCGAAGGCGAGGGCGTTCAGATACTGCATGGCGCGGTCATTGACTGCCTCGGGAGCGGCTGCAATCCAGAGCAGCGGCTGCGGAAAGCACATCGCGATCAGGCCGGGGCCAAGCAGTGCCAGCGCCATCCATTGACCCTGACGCCAGGTCTCGCCGACGTCGAGCGGACGGTTGCCGCCGAAGTGCTGGGCGGCGATCGGCGAGATCGCCTGCAGAGCGCCCATCAACCCGACATAGACGGTAAAGAAGACGCTCCCGCCGATGGCGACCGCGGCCAGGTCGGGCGCCGACAGGTGTCCGGCCATGGCGGTATCGATGATGCCGTTGGCCATGACCGCCAGCTGTCCGATGTACATCGGCCAACCCAGCGACAGGATCTGGATCGCGGAGGCGCGCCGACTCGATCCGGCCGCAGCGCGCTCAGCGATCGACACGGCGCAGCAGCCGGAAGCGCTCGCGGCGATCGACCGGACGCTGACCGCGCCAGGCCGGTCGCCATTGACCGGGTTCGCCATCGACGGCGAGCGGCCGGTCGGCACGGTCGGCGACCAGCAGCCATTCGCAGTCGGCCCGCTCGTCGTTCAGGCGCAGCTTGCCGAAGTAGGCAAAGGTCGCGCGCTGCGCGGCATCGAGTCCGAGCGTTTTCACGCAGCGATGCCGGCTCGAGACCACGACACCGGCCTGCTGCGCCACATCGCGGTAGGTGCTGCGGTAATTGCCGCCGGGCAGCCACAGCGTCATGAGCAGAAACCAGCCCAGCACCACGCCGCCTGCTGACAGCACCACCGAGCGCCACAGGGCCCGCGGCTTGCGGGAAATGCGCCAGATGACCAGAGCCAGCCAGGCGACGGTCGCCGCTGCACCCAGGAGCACTTCGAGCGGATCAATGACCGGTGCGAATCCCAATAGCAGCCGCTGCACGCTGAAGGCCATTGGCGCCGGCCATCCGGTCTGGAAGGCAATCCAGTAAAGCCATAGCGCCAGCCCGATCAGGGTGAAGGTCATCACCGCGAACCAGTCGATCAGGCTGGTCAGGCCGCGGCGGATGGTCGGCAGACCCAGCGCCGCCAGCATGGCCAGCGGCGGTACGATCGGCAGCAAGCCGGCTTCGGTGCCGACCGGTGCGAGCATTGCCACCACCAGCAGCATCATGGCGGTGATCAAGGGCAGCGCCAGTGCTGGCTCGAGACTGCGTTCACGCCAGCGCCAGATCGCCCAGCCGGCGATCGGCCAGGCCGGCCAGAAAAACCAGATCAGGTTCTCCAGGGCATAGCGCCCGGTGGCAAGGGTCGGCCCGCTCACCATCAGGGCGTTCCAGTCGAGCCAGGCGTCGCGCCATGCAAGACCCTTGGCGCCGATATATCCGAGGGCAAGCGGCCACGGCAGCGCGACCGCCAGGGCAATCGCGCCCATCCAGAGCAGCAGGGGGCGCGCCACCAGCCGGTAGGCGCCCACCTGCCAGACCAGCACCGCGACCGCCAGCATCAATGCTCCTGCCACCGGAAGGCCGCGAGTCAGGACGGTCAGGCCGATCGCCAGGCCGGCGATCGCGCCGCCGGAGCGGGGCGATTCAAGCGCTCTGGCGCAACCGAACAGGAAGACGCCGATCCAGACGACCTGGGCCGCTTCGATCGTGGTCTCGTGCAGGCGCGCAAGCAGGCCAAAGGTGGCGAGCGTGATCAGCAGCGCCGAGTCGGCGACTGCCCTGCCGAAATCGGTGGTTGAGGCCGACGCGCCGAAGGGGTCGGCCGGCTGAACGTCGGGGCGCCGCGCCAGCAGCCAGGTCGCTGACCACACGCAGCGCAGCATCAGCGCCACCCAGGCAATGGCGACCGCCCGCACAACCAGATCGGGCGACACAAAGGGAAGGCTGCGGATGGCGATCGCGCCCAGCCAGGCGGACATCGGGCCGCCCTCGGTCAGCGGCTCACCCAGGACATTCGGCGCCAGCCAGTCGACCAGCCCATTCGGGGCGAGCGACATGGTCCAGGCCACCCCGAAACCGGCGGCATCGGCAAAGCGCCAGGGGTCGCGTCCGATCAACCCGGGCACGACGTAAAGGCCGCACATCAGCAGCAGCAGCCACCGGGGCATCTTGGCGGCCTGCAGCGAAGTGACGGTAAACGGTTTCACGGGCGATGCCGATTCGGAGAATCTGCCGTGTCATGACAGCCGTCGTCACCGGGCAGGGCGGGGCCGCTGACCCCCCGCAGACAGAGAGGCAACACAGGGGCCGACCGCAGCCGGTGCGGCCCCATCAGAAAATCGTCAGGCGGTTTTGCTGCGGGCGAATTTCTGGCGGAACTTCTCGACACGACCGGTCTCGCTGATGCGCTGCTGGGCGCCGGTGTAGAACGGATGCGATTCGGAGGTGACATCGAGCTTGAAGAGCGGATATTCCTTGCCGTCGTCGAGCGTGATCTTCTCGCGAGTGTTCAGCGTCGAGCGGGTGATGAAGCGAAAACCGTTCGACATGTCCTGGAACACGACTTCGCGGTACTCGGGGTGAATGCCATCTTTCATGCTGAAACCTCATGGTTGGGTCGCCGGACGCAATTGGATGGCTTGGGTCACGATGATCGACCCAAGCGCAGAGCGCCCACGTTCCCGAAATTGTGAAAAGCCCTCGACTCTAGCTCAACCGCCTTTTCGCATCAAGTCGAAGAACTCGTGGTTGCTCTTGGTCTGCTTGACCTTGTCGAGCAGAAACTCCATCGCGGCCAGCTCGTCCATGTCATGGAGCAGCTTGCGCAGGATCCAGATCTTGCTCAGCTGCTCCTTGGGAATCAGCAATTCTTCGCGTCGGGTGCCCGATCGGTTGATGTCGATGGCCGGATAGACCCGCTTTTCCATCATCCGGCGGTTCAGGTGCAGTTCGGAATTACCGGTGCCCTTGAATTCTTCAAAGATCACCTCGTCCATCCGGCTGCCGGTATCGACCAGCGCGGTCGCGATGATCGTGAGCGAGCCGCCTTCCTCGATATTGCGCGCGGCACCGAAAAAGCGTTTGGGCCGCTGCAGTGCGTTGGCATCGACGCCGCCGGTGAGCACCTTGCCCGAGGCCGGCACCACGGTGTTGTAGGCACGCGCAAGGCGCGTGATCGAGTCGAGCAAAATGACCACGTCTTTCTTGTGCTCGACCAGGCGCTTGGCCTTTTCGATGACCATCTCGGCCACGGTGACGTGCCGGGTTGCCGGCTCGTCGAAGGTGGAGGCCACCACTTCGCCGCGAACCGAGCGCTGCATCTCGGTGACTTCCTCCGGACGCTCGTCGATCAGCAGGACGATCAGCACGACATCGGGATGGTTGGCGGTGATCGCATGGGCGATGTGCTGCATCAGCACGGTCTTGCCGGCCTTGGGCGGTGCCACGATCAGGCCGCGCTGGCCTTTGCCGATCGGCGCGATCATGTCGATGATCCGCGCGGTGTAGTTTTCTTCCGACTTGGTATCGCGCTCGAGCACCATCGGCTGATCGGGGTGCAGCGGCGTCAGGTTCTCGAACAGGATCTTGTTCTTGCTCGCTTCGGGCGGCTCGCCATTGATCTTGTCGACCTTGACCAGGGCGAAGTAGCGCTCGCCGTCTTTGGGCGTGCGCACCTCGCCTTCGATCGAGTCGCCGGTGTGCAGATTGAAGCGCCGGATCTGCGAGGGCGAGATGTAGATGTCGTCCGGGCTTGCGAGATAGGAGGTCTCGGGCGTGCGCAGGAAGCCGAAGCCGTCTGGCAGCACTTCGAGACAGCCGTCGCCGAAAATCTGTTCGCCGGTTTTGGCGCGTCGTTTGAGGATCGCGAACATCAGTTCCTGCTTGCGCAGGCGGTTGGCGTTTTCGATGTCGAGGCCGGCGGCCATCTCGATCAGCGCCGAAACATGAAGGGCTTTGAGTTCGGAAAGGTGCATGGGGGGTGCGGGCAGCGAGCGCCTCAGAGGGCCTGACCGGGATACCGGGGATACATCGGTATCACGCCGAATCGAGACCGGGAGGCCGGTCGGGGTGACCGGCGAGATGGGGACGAACTAAGAGAGAAACTCAGGAGAAGGAACGACGGGGAAACTGACGAAAAGACCGAACGGGAAATCTTGTTTGGCCGTCACGGAGCGATCGGGCCGGCTGATGTGCAGCCCTGATCGGCACGTCCGGCGTCGGCCGCAACGATCGCTGCAGCTGACGCAATCTCGCGAGGATACGACGAATCAGAGGTGGCTGTCCAGAAACGCGGTCAGCTGCGATTTCGACACCGCACCGACCTGGCTGGCGACTTCGGCGCCATCCTTGAAAAGTTTGAGTGTGGGGATGCCGCGAATGCCGAAGCGCTGGGCGGCGCCGGGGTTGTCGTCGACATTGACTTTCACCACCTGGACCTTGCCGTCGTAGGTCTTGGAGACCTCGTCGAGCAGGGGGGCGATCATCTTGCAGGGGCCGCACCATTCGGCCCAGTAGTCGACCAGTACCAGACCCTCGGTCTTGAGAACGTCGGCGTCGAATTTGTCGTCGGAAGTGTGTTTGATGTCCATGTCGGGGCCTTGGTTCGGGGCCTGAGGATCCCTGAACCGCATTGCGGCAGGGCGGGTGACTGATCTGTCTAACTTACCATAGCTCGATGCGGCCCGCCTTATGCCGGCTCAACCCGCAAAGGATTTTCGCGCCGTGACTGATCGCCCGCCGTCGCCCCGGACCGCACTGCCACCGTCGCAGCGCTTCGCGCCGCGCGGGCCGGGGGCGCCTGCATTCTGGCTTGCGGCGGCTGATCAGCTCGCCGATTGGGTCGACCACGCTGGCGATATTGGCGCCTCGCCCCTGGCGATCATCGTGCCCGGTGGGCCTGTGGTGGCGCCTTTGCAGGTGGCGCTGGCTCAGCGGATGGGGCGGATCGGCAAAGCCTGGGCGCCGCCGCCCATCCGCCCACTCGAGCAGTGGCTGACTCAATGGGCGCCGGTGGCGCCGACCTCGGTGCTCGACGACCTGGCGCGCACGCTGGCAACGCTCCAGGCCCTCGATGAGGCCATGCCTGAGCGGCTGCAGCAGCATTCGGTCGGTGAACGCTTCGCCTTTGCCGATGGGCTGCAGAAGGTGCTCGATGCCCTGAGTCTGGCCGGTGCCCGGGGGCGTCTTGCCGATCCCGATTGGCTGGCCGAGGTGGCGTCGCGCTTCGGGTCGCCGGCGGCGCAGGATCGGCTGAGCGAGGATCTGGGGCTGATCGCACGATTGCAGGGCTTGCTCGGTGAGGCCGGCGGCGCGTCCCTGGAGCGTGACCTGCGGCGGATTGACCGGCTCGCCGATGTTTGGGTGGCCTCTGGCGCAAGGGTTGCCTGGGTGGCCTGGCAGCCACCGACGCCCCTTGAGGCGATGCTGCTCGCCACGCTGTCCGAGCGCCTGCCCCCCGGACATCTCAGGCAGCTGGCGCCCGACTGGGCCGCCGTCGGAGCGCAGGTCCCGCTGCTCAGGGCGGCCTGGCCGGAGTTCGTCATCGAGCCCGTCATCGAGCCCGTCACCGAGTCCGACCGAGACGCCAGCCGTGAACCCGACCTCGGGGCCAGGTTCGAGGCGTCGGATCACGGCCGTTCTGGCGACGACTGGCCGCACGCCGGCCTTCGCGAGCGGCGTGCGACCTGGCAGCGGCAACCCCGGGGGCCGGTGCCCGACATCCTGCATGCCGATGACCGTGAGCGCGAGGCCCAGCTGGTCGCCCAGTGGGTTCATCGCCGCCTGGCAGCCGATGTCGCCCGTGGCCAGACGCCGGGCCGGATCGCGATCGTGGCGCTCGACCGCTGGCTGGCCAGGCGCGTGCGGGCACTGCTCGAGCGCGCCGGGGTGCTGATCGACGACCGGGAGGGCTGGCTGCTGTCGACCACTGTGGCCGCGAGCGCGGTCATGGGCTGGCTCGACGCGGTGGCGAGCGACGGCCATTACGATGCGCTGCTCGGCTGGCTCGATTCACCCTTTGTGCGGCCCGATGCCCGTCCCGATGCGCAGGGCGCGCTGCGGCGCTGGGTCGAGCGCTGCGCGACCCGTCACGGCTATCTGCGCGGCTGGCTCGGATTGCGGCGCGGCGTGTCACGCAGTGAAGTCGATGAGCAGGAACCGCCGCAGCCGGTGCAGGAGGGTGATGCTGCGACGCCCCCGGCGGCCCTCGAGCGACTCCTCGCTGCCGCCACCGTGCAGCGTCGCCACCAACCGCTTCGCGATCATCTGGATCGGCTCGAGCAGCTCCTGGGCTGGGTCGGTGCGCGACAGCGCTTGGCGAGTGATGAGGCCGGTCGGCAAGTGCTGGCGATGCTTGCGGCGCTGCGCCGCGCTGGCGCGCAGGCCGATCATTATCGGGTGCTGTCGCCGGCCGAGTTTCGTGGCCTGCTGGCAACCCTGCTCGAGCGCAGCCGGTTTCATGGTGATGCGATCAGTCCTGTGCAAATGCTGCCGCCAGCGCAGGCTGCCGGGCAGCATTTCGATGCGGTGCTGGTGCTGGGCGCTGCCGATGGCGTGCTGCCGGCGCCGGTGCCCGCCTTGCCGCTGGTCAATCAGCCGCTGCGGCAGATGCTCGGATTGCCGACGGCGGCCTCGAGCGCCGCCCAGCAGCAGCGCGATCTGGTGCTGCTGCTCGCGCTGGCCGGTGAATCGGCGATCAGCTGTCGCACCGATCCGGGCGACGGCACCCGGCCGAGCGCCTGGATCGAACGACTCGAGGCGATCACCGCCGAGGGGCCGATGAGCGATCGAATCATGCTGCCCGGCCAATCCCGGCAGATCGAGGCGATGCCGGCAAAGCGGCCATCGCCAAGCCTCGCCCGGTTGCCCGACAGCCTGTCGGTCGGCTCGATCGAGCGACTGCTCGACTGTCCGTTTCGCTTTCTCGCCCAAGACGGCTGGCGGCTGCGCGAGCCGCCCGAAGCGGTCGATCAGCCGGGCAAGCGCGAACGCGGGCAGTGGGTCCACGAGATCCTCGAGCGATTTCATGCCGATGCCGCCGGCCGCGCGATGCCCTTCGACGGGGCCGGCCGTGACGCGCTGCAGACCTTGCTGCTCGAGATCACCAATGAGGTCGCCCTTCGTGAGATGGCCAGTGGTGCCGGCACGCTCGGTGAGCTTGCCGAATGGCGCGCAACGCTCGACGGCTACCTCGACTGGGCCATCGGTGATGCGGCCGGTGGCTGGCGATTTCTGGCGGGCGAGCAGGCCGGCACGCTTGATGTGCGCTGGCGCGATGAGCGTGGGCCGCGCTCGGTGCGCATCGAAGGTCGGCTCGATCGCATCGATCAGGGTGACGCCGGTTTGCGGGTGGTCGACTACAAGCTCGGATCCCCGCAGCGTCTGCAGGCGATCGCCGCGACGCCCGAGCGGGCTGCCCAGCTTGCGCTCTACGGGCTGATCGCATCTGCCCGGGGGCCGGTGGACAAAGTCGGATACCTCACGCTGCAGCGCGACGCGACGAAGTGGCTGCCGCTTGGCGATGCGAGCGGCGATCCGGTCGACGATCTGATCGCGCCATGGCGCGAACAGTTGCCGGTCTATTTCGAGCGCATCGACCGCGGCGCGCCGATGCCGGCGATCGGTGGCGAATGCGGGCATTGCGCGGTTCGCGGTCTCTGTCGAAAAGGGCATTGGTCATGAGGTGCGGGTCATGACGGCGGATGCCGGGCGATTCAGCATCGGTGGCCATGAGGTCGATCAGCACCGCTTCCGGCGGGCAGCGATCGACCCGGCCAACAGCGTCATCGTCAATGCCTGTGCCGGCAGCGGCAAAACCACGCTGCTGGTCGGACGGATTGTTCGGGCCCTGCTAGACGGCGCGCAGCCCGACGAGATTCTTGCAGTCACCTTTACCCG